>Ga0207890_1000023_pt1 | contig 188811 bp, 189 predicted proteins | sample LinPmetageLP48_FD_184059 | JGI IMG/M metagenome (GOLD analysis project Ga0207890, IMG submission 184059) | Marine viral communities from the Pacific Ocean - LP-48 (SPAdes) | ecosystem: Environmental > Aquatic > Marine > Oceanic | place: Pacific Ocean | collected 2011-06-13 | reverse complement strand
GTGAAATGATTTTTATTATTAGACATTATTTTGACCACAGCGGGCCGGAAATCGCGATAAAAAATAATAGCCACGGCAATAGATATGTCCCTGCCGACTCTTTGCTGAAGGCATTTTTTAGCAGGGAATAGGCAATCAATATCCGGCCAGAGCTCCCTTCAATTTGTAGTGTTTGGCCTTTGGTTGTTGCTTTGCTAGGCTTTATAGGGGCTGTTAGCACCATAGGCCAGCCCACAGAATTTGTGATTCTTACCGGCGAGTCGCTGATCAGCTCGGCGTACGGGTACAATGCTTTTAGCTTGCGTCTGGCGTAGGCGCGCATCAATCGTGAGGGCGACGCACTTTCAAGCTCAGCGCGCATACTGTCGAAAAGGCGTCCGCGAGAGAATTGGTGCCAGCGGAACGCGAACCAAAGCAGCAGCACCCATGCTGCGACTATAATTACTTCTGTCCTGTCAAAAGTTACGTTGAGCATAGGCAGTCGTAAAGTTGAATCTACCATGCAACCATGGCCAGCGAAAAAAATGATGAATCCGAATGAGGTGGTGGTAAGGTTTCGGCGGGCAGCTGTTGCGGTACTATCGTCTATGGTCATGATTCGTCACTGAGTCGGTTTTACCCGCTTTGGCAGGCGCTTATAGTGCTTGTTTAGGATAGTAGCAGACTTGTGCCCCAGCTGTTCACCGCTACTGTCTGAGCCTGCTTTGGCTCGAATATCCCGAAATTGAAACCTCTCGGTAAGAATCTCTTTCTCGATCGCTTTGTTCATTAGCCGCGTCCAGGCGGTTGTGAAGGCGGCGTCCTTTCTTTTTTGGCCATTGCTGTCGCAGATTATGTAAATCGATGCGGTGCCGGCGGGCAGTAGTTCTGTTTGAGCCCGGGTAATAATGCTCTCGAGGTCGGGTGTCCATTCTATAAGCAAATTGGTCCCGGTTTTGCTTTGCTTGATTAGTATCCCTTGTTCGGTGATCTGACTGCGAGTGAGGCTTAGCAGGTCGATTCTGCGCTGCCCAGTCACGTAAGCAAGGTCCATGATGATTTGTACCCATAGCGGCGCTAGATCGCGTGCTGCGGTGTATTCGGCGTCGCTTATATATCGTTGTCGTGCTTGTTCGGGGAATCGCTGCACTTCGCGGCATGGATTATCGTCGATATGCCCCCAGCGCACAGCGTATTTACAAACGTGGGTCATCAAAGCCAGCTCTCGGTTGGCCTGAAAGGGGGCTTTGGTGCCTACTAGATCGTGATATTTGGCGATGTGAGAGGGCCTAAGGTCGCTAGGGCGCATATGGCCAAAGGCTCTCTTAAGGCGGTCTAGCTGCTTGTTTTGGGCGTTCTGCGTGTTGATTGCCTTTTTAATTATGATCTCGTTGCGGTAACGCTCAATGATGGCGGCCATTAAGCCGGCTCCCTCGGACTTTAGTTCAGCCAGGCGCTGGTACATTTCCTTTTCGGTTTTGCCAAGGCGAATCCATTGAGTAGTGTTTTTACCCGCTTTTATAATCGGCTTAAGGTAATACCAGGCTCCATTTTTAAAGGTGGTGCGCTCTGGGCCTTTATTTGTTTTTGATCGCCGGGGGCTCATGCGGATTTAAGCCACTCTAAGTTAGGCTCTAGCGATGGGGCGTTGCTGCTCTCGACGTCGGAGCGGCGCACAACTGGATCGCCAAGGCGGTTGGTGGTGAACGGGTATCCGTTTTCTGTAAGCCAGCGACTAATGCGAACACGCTGATTAGGCTCGTATCCGGTTAGTCGCTGTATTTCTTCTGGGGTGAGAAACATAAGTCCTCCGCTAAATTATGCCGCAATGCTGGCAATAAACACTTGTTGTTTAAAGTTTTGCTCAGATTTATGCCGCTTGAGCATGTCCGGAGCTTTTGGGTTGTCGAGGCAGGCGCCACGGCTTACCGTTTTTGCGCGTCCACTTTCGCCGCATGCCGACTGCCATCAGTTTGATTTCTGCGCCGTAGCCTTCCCACGAATGCTCTTCGATATCGGTATAAATTTCGCCGTACACCCAGCCGCCACATTCTCCGAGTAACCAATTTCTGACGATCATGCAGTGCGCGCAGGTTTTGTGAGTGCTCTTAGCGCCTTCCCAAACTATGCATTCATTTTTGTACGTTTCACCGATATGGATCTCGCGAGAGCATTCGTGGCACTTATGCTCCTTTCGGGCGATTTGATCTTTGTCGTGCAATACGACACAAAGCCCATCGGCATCGCTGATCATGCACATAATTACCCCCTATTCCACGAATGCTCTGGCTGAGCATCCCAAAAGCAGAAATCTATAAAGCTATGGAAGCCATCGCCGTATTCAATAAAGCGTTTATACCGTAGCTGGCTTTTGGTCATTGGGCGGATCGCGCCCATATCTAAATACTCGACTTCCCAAGTGGGATGGCAATGCGAGATATGCCCGGGCTTGTCGCTATCGAAGTTGACGCCAAGATAGTGGCCGCAGTCTTGGGCGATTACTCCGGGGCGACCATTCACTACAACGCGACGACCAATGTCTGCTGGTACTCCGTAGCAATTTTTGACGTACACGCAAGTCACGTAACACCTCCAGACACGCTATTAAGCTTCGGACTACTAGCTGACACAGAGAAACTTGTCGCCACTTTTAAGAATCTGCACCGGCTGATTCATGTTGCGTCGTTCGGTGTATTGGTCACACAAGTTATTTAAATCCAGTATGACCTTCACGTTTTGCTTTTTGAGAGTGTCGTATTGAAGGCCGCACACAAAAAAGCTTTTCCGATCCTTGGATGTGGCTGTATCGCCGGGCTTCATGTCAGACAGTTTTTCGTACTTCTCGATAAATTCTACGTCCATATTCCCTCCGGTTTACGCTTAACCGCATTGCGCCAACCCGCGCAGGGCTGCTCAAGCTTGCTATCTTCGTGACAAAGAAATAGCGCCGAGCAATTCACTGCCTGCGCAAAATCTCGCTGTGTGTGAAGGCTGACAGATGCTTCGCTGCCGCGCCGAGCTGCGCAGCCGCTACACATTTCAGGTCGTGCTTTGTTAAAAACCTCTGCTAACTCCACAGGTGAGAGGGTGCGCATCTGGCGGGCTTGATAAGACAAGCACGTAACGTCAGAGCCGGGGTCGGTCACCCAGCCGCCCTTTGGCCATTCTGAGCCATCTTTACAGTCGATCATGCCCTCGATAACGTCACACCCAGTTTGATGCGCACAGTGCATGCAAAGCATGTTGTACGTATCTGCCCAGTCGGCGGGGGTGGGTATGTATGCTTGGCGACGGATTAAGCTCATGCGACCTTCTTGCGCTTAGTTGTCCAGTGAATCGATATATCACCCTCGAGATCAAAGGTGTTGTCGCAGCGCGAGCATTCATGCTCTTCTTCGTGGTCGATGGCGGAGTGGAACTCTGATGTATCGTCGATTTCGTAATTGCAGTAGGGGCAGACGATGTTGTCATTGTGCCGGTAATCCCACTCGTCGTGCTCTTCTGGCATAGCGTCAAGGGCCGCTAGTTTCTCTGCCTGATGTTCGGCGTCAGCACAGGGCCTACACTGCCAGCCGTTTTTCCCGCCCCAAGGTGTTTCGGTAATCTCACTCCTATGGATTGAGCATGTCCGACAGCGGTCGTGCTGTTCGCATTCTATATAGGACATCCAGTCGCGAGGCTGCCCATTACATTCTGCGCAACCTTCAAACCACCACCATTCGCCTTCATGGAGCTGTGCATACCAAGAGCGTTTTGGCGGCTCTATGTGAATGGTGTCCGGCTTTTTGTGCATTTGGACGTTAGGCTTCGATCCGCCGCCGTCAGCTTTGTAGCGATCCCAATCTCGGGCATCGTTCCCAGTATAAAACTCTTGGGTTTTGCCGCTTCGAGTTCGGTTGACGTAACTCGTAAGTCGGGGATCACTGATCTTTTGCATTGGTTTATCGTGTTGGTCCTTCATGCTATTTCCTCCCGGCTTGGGCGAGGGTGGCTATTTTGTGGCCTGTTTGCATCGATCCGCTCGCGCCTTTTGCTGTGCACTTTGGCCACCAGCTTCGCAGTTACTCTAAGCTCTGGAGGTATGCCTTTGCCCCCCATTTTATTAATCACCGCAAGTTCGCCGCGGCTAAGTAACTCGAGATTCCCTGGCTCACAGTTGAGCTTGTCGCCGTCAATGAAAGTGACGCAATAGCCTTCAGGCACTGGTCCGTTTTCACGCACCCAATTAAGCACGTGCAGCTGTTCCCATTTCGCGGGCTCAACAGTTTTAACTTCTATGTATCCCTCGACGTTGATACGCCGTGAGCCAACCGGTTTCCAGTTGTGTGGTTTATGACCCTTTTTGAAACTGGTTTTATTGGGACCGCTGAGACCTGCGTTTGGGTGCGGAATATTGCCTTTTTCATAGCAACCGGTGCGGCCGGTTTTCCAGCCTTTGCGCTTACGCAGGGCATGAAGATTTGTGGCGGATACATCTTTGCGGCCAAATTTCTTGGCAAAGCGAGAGTGATAGTCGCCAATAATCAGCGTTCGATTTTCGCTTAACCACTGCAGCTCTTCGCTAGAGTAGGGAATCGGCTGACCCTTCATTTGTCTGATCCCAGCATTGCAGGCATATCGGCGCTGCTAAAACCTTTGTATTCAGCCTTGAGCCTTAGCGCATCAAGCTGCAGTGAGGCATTGCCGACAATCGACTTGGCAACGTCAGTGATAGCCTTTGAGCGTTCAATTTCACCCTGCAGCTTCTCTCCGGAAAGGCCTTCTTCGCCGAGCCTTTCAAGCTGGGCAAACAAGTGATCATTCAAATCTGTGAGTTTGTTTTTCAATTCACTGCCTCCACGCTAATTTTTACTTTTACAATTTCAGTCTTGCGAAAAAGTTCCGGTGTTTGCTGTTTGCGCAATGACCTAGCTTCTTCGCGAGTGGTGCAGGCAGTCCAAACAAGCGGCTTACTTGCGCCTTGCACCTTTAGAGCCCAGCCGTCGAAGCCAGACCGCTTTGACCGGTGGTCGAGAAAGCGCTTCACGATGCAGCCTTTTCCAGCTTGACGCGCTCGTAAATTTCCTCGCGGTGAACTTCAACATCCCTGGGCGCATTTACACCTAGGCGAACCTGGTTGCCTTTCACCCCCAGCACAGTGACGGTGACTTCATCACCGACCATCAATGTCTCTCCGATCCTTCTTGTTAGAATTAGCATTTCAATGCTCCTTGTTTGATGTTTATTCAGTTCATGGCAGCACGCGCAGTGCAAAAAAAACAAAGCAGGCGACCGAGGCAATTAGCAGCATGAGAAACACCAACCAGTCGATGCGACGCTGAGGATCCGTGGTAGTTGGCGCCGATTGATCGGCCTTTATTTTTGCGCGCAGCTTTTTGGCGTGCTCGCGGGGGCTAATTGATAGTAGCTTCATGGTTACCTCCGTTTTTGGCTTTGGCAGCGCGGGCTAGCCCACCCTTACGGGCAATGGCTTCGCGCTTAACTCGGTCAGCCTGCAGGGCTTAGAGCAGTATTTCTGCCAGCCGCGAACAGGGGTAAAGGCTTTGTCGCAAGTAGGCAGTTCACAGACAGATGTGCTCATTGCCGCTCCGCCGCATTTGTTGTGGTGTCTTGTAGCTTCAGCTCTGGTTGCTGGTAACCACCAAACTCGGTCGTAAGGGTCTTGATGGCAGAGCTGAAAGTGTCGGCATAGAGCAGCAAACTGGCTTGGGCTTCTTGGTGCTTGTCTTCAATACCCTCCAATGCGTCATCAATGGCTAGATCGGTGAAGTTAATGGCCTTGAGCGCGAGTGAGTTGGTGAGCACAAAAGATAAGGGATCTAGAAAAAGCGCTAGCTCCACAACTTGCCTGCCAGCATCGATGTGCTTTGAAATGAGCTGACCCTTTGGGTCGTCATGGCGGCTAATGAGCACGGCGTCGTCTACGCGGTCTTCTAGCTTGCAGTAGTCGCCGACAGTGACACCGGCAGGCAGGTCTTTACTAAGCCAGTCGGTCATTACCGTAGCGGGCGGCAGCGTGGTATTGATAAGCGAGGCTGGCAATGAGCCGAGCGCTTCTCTTAGCATGGTGGTGACCTCATCTGCACGACTAAACCCTCCAGCCACAATAATTAGATGGTTGTTGTAATCGATAATGGCGTGGGTTCTGCGGTACTTTGAAAATGCCCGAGGCAGCAGCTCAAAAGTCACTTCGTCCTTGATGTCTTGGCGTTCTTTGCGGCCAGGTGTGCGGTCCTCTGTGTGAAGAATATTAGCGACTCGCTGGGTAACCGCATGATTGACCACCGCCGCTGGCAAGATCTTTTCCTCAACTTGCAGGCAGATCACGGCTATTTTTCCATCAGGCGTCTCACCCACAAGCGTGTCGAAGCCATAGGGTTCAATAAAGCCGGCGCGTGAAGGCTCTTGTTTAGCGCACGGCACAAATTTGAATGCCTCCAGCTTCTCGTTTGTCAGGGGCGGCAGGGTAGAGAAGGTGAGAATAACTGCCGTTTTAAATGTCATCATGCTCAATGCTCCAGTTTCACAACTACTAATTCGCCTTGCTTGTTTATTCCCACGCTACGGTGAGTGGCAAAATCTTCGTCTGCCATTGACTGATGCAGCATGTCGCGCTCTTGCCGGCATAATTCAGCTTCCTGTTCTGCCCATACAAGTCGATCTTTTGTGGCCTCTAGCTCTTCATATAAGGCAGCGGCAACCCTGCGGAGCTGGTCTAGCGCCAGCTTGTCTAGCTTTGACTCAAGCCTCTTAAGGGCAATATCCGCGCTATTTGTGCTCATGCCGCCTCCAAATTAAAGCGCCACATCCTTGTGACGGTGGTTACTGGTTAAGCCAAACGAGGCCCGGTGTCTGGTGAGGGCAGTGCGCGCAACCGTCTTGGCATGGCGATAACATTGCCTTTTTCGCTCTTTGGCCGTAGCGCAATACCATCTGCCGTGGTGCGTACAATCTTGCAGTTCACTGACTCAGCAAAATCGCGAAGCTTTTCCATGGGTACACTGCGTGGAATATCGACTTTCATGGCTATACATACTCCAAGTTGGGTTTTGGGTGCGCTGAATGGTCATAAACTTCTGTAAACAGTTCGTGGCGCTCTTCACGGCTGCGGCGGCCGGTAACACGACGGGCGTTGCGGTGCTTTTCAATGTCGTTAGATCCACCCCCGCCAAAAATGATGACCAACAACAGCAGGGTGGAGCTATGCAAAACGCCAGACAAAAATGCTTTAGCAACTAACTGGGTGCGATTTACCGCGTCTAGTCGATCCATCCCTAAGCGAATTCTGGCCTTAATGGCGCGAGTGCTTACGCCTAGAATCATGCCAATTTCTTCGCTGTCCTTACCTTCACCCAGCCAAAGTAGCGTTTCGCATATCTTGTTAGATAAACCGCAGGCGGGGGTGGCTCGTAAGGTTGGGCCGTAAATCTCATTGCTGTGTATGTCTGCTGAGTGCATGGCAAAATCCCTTTAGCGTTCGTTCTGTTTGCTGCCGCCTTGGGTTGCTTTCGCTAGGCCCAAGGTTCACACCGTTTTACAAGCTGCTTTGGTGAGGCGCTTAACTCTCTGTGTGTGGCATGGGTGTAGTAAAGCAAAGCCTTACATAAAAGTAAAGCAAAGCCTTATTATTTTTGATATATTTAATCCGAAGGCATAAAAAAACCGCCTCGGTGGGCGGCTTTTAGGTGGAGAGGTGATCGAAAGATTGGATTTAGTTTCTAGCTTTAATGCGGAGATATTGATCTAGGTTGTTGCTGGTCCAGCCAATATTGTTCATCGCTACTATCATTTCGTTGTAAACAGGAGCCCCTTCGTCCAGCGCCCTTATTGTTAATATAAGAGTGGCGGGCTGTGGCTCGCTTGGCATAGGCTCCTCAGCCCTGCGGGTAACCGACATTTTTAAGCGCCAGCTTTCAACGGCAATGCCGCGCGGGAACTGCTTATGGTAGGCCTTAACAGGTGACCATTTAAAACCGTTTTCAATCTGCGCTTTTTCGTAAAGCTCTTTCATGTTTTTAGGTGCGTATGGCACTTTAGAAGCGAAGCTGAGCTTCCCTGGCTCGATTTCTTCGTAGCTTCCCATGCCTGCGTCGACGTTTGTTCTGCAATATTCGGAGGCATAGCTGGGGTCAGTTAGTGGGGAGTAAGCAAGTGTCATAAACATCTCCCCCTTGAATTTGCCATCGTCGGTTATTAAGCAGTCAGGAATCGGGAATGGGAATTTTTGAAACTCAAATCCGCCGTGTTGAACATCAGTTTCAAACACTAAGGTTATGGCGTGGTCGTCACAATAAAGGCTATCGCTTAGATCGCCCGGGCAACCGAAGCCTCTATAGTTAATAGTGCCGCTACTGACTTCCCCATTTGATCTTAGCATTGCCGAGTGGATTAGTAGTGCTTTCATGCGCTCGGTCGGCACAGGGAGTTTCCCGCCATCTGAAATAGCATGATAAAGCTCTGCAGTAATTGCAGAAACAATTGGTGTAGCAAAGCTGGTTCCAATATTTTCCAATAGCTGGTTATTGGGCCCAGTTGAGAGCACGCCAAGCTGGGCAGAGTTACCGTTGGCCATTACATTTCCGCCAAAATGCACGACTTCAGGTTTTGGTATAAAGCAGGGGCCGGGGCCTATTCGTGAAAATGGTGATGTGTGGTCGTTCTTAACTAAGGCAGTGGCGGATTCTTTGTGGGTGATACTCCCTACTGTTAATCCCCTTATGCAGTCGCCTGGAGATGAGATCCTGTTGTTCGGGTGTCCATTTAAAGTCGGCCAGAAACTGGAGTCGTTTTGATTGCCCGCGGCGGTCACAAAAAGCACGCCATATTTATCATGCAGCTTGTCTAGGAATCGTGCAAAGTCTGAAAATTCACTAATGTGAGCAGGTGTCTCGCCGCCTATAGATAAATTCCAAACCTTGACGGCAGAGTACTTTTTTACAGATGCCTCAATAACGGAAACAAGAAACGCTTCACTAATTCTCCCTCCTTTCGGAAAGGCGCAAACGTCTACAATTTTTGCCTGACTTAAAGGGAAGCGGGGGTCGCCCTGGTTCAGGTCTTTGCTGTTGGCAATAAGCCCAGCAACCGATGTTCCGTGCGCATAGTCAGTATGTTCAATCGGGTGGTGCGTCTCACTGGCTAGAATCCACGGTTGTAGGTGGACTGCATTTGGGCAGACGCCGCTATCTATGACACCAACCACTGGATAGTCGCGCGTCGGATCTGGCGCGGGACAGAGGCTCTCGTCTACCATTCCTGCTGGGTTTGCTTGTAAACCGTAGTCGTTTAGAGCATAAGTGGGCATGGGAGAAATAGATCGGAGGCCAAAAAAGACCTCTAGCTTCTCTGCGATTTCTGGCTCGTTTGTATGAAGGTTAAATAGCGTTTCGTTGTCACCGTAACTGAGCACCTCAACAGGCAAGTTGTTTTCATTAACAAATTTATGAAAGGCCTGTTTTACACGACCGTTCCTGTCTTGATTGTGGTGATCAAATAGCTTTAGTTTAAGGTTTGCACCTTCTGCGATTGTCTGGCGTATATCATTGCTAAGATGGGCAAGTCGCTCTTCGCTAGTGTAGGGCTTTATATCTTCGACCGCGGAGATGTTTGCCAATACTTTTTTTGAGCTACTTTTGCTTATACGGAGCTGAAGTTTTTTTAGGCCGGCTGGGGTCACGCTTATAAGCAGCTCACCATAGTTCAATGTGCCAATAATTGGGCAGGTAGTGCTGCTAAACAGGGCGTTGGGGCGATGAGACTTCGCCAGTGCTTTTTCAACAAGGGTGACTTTGGCTACGCCGGGAGCGTTATCCCAGTTTGCGAATGTTGGTTTAAAAAATTGTAGGACGTCTTGAGTTTGCTCATTAAGCTTTTGGCGCAGCTTGGGTGTGGCGCCGTCTCCAAATATGGTGCTTTCACCACCACGGTTGACCTTTGGCTTAATATGGTCAGCTGCGCCTGTGTTAACTACCTGGACTGGGTTTTCGTGCTTTGCCATAAATTCATCCTTAATAAGCTGTTATTTTTGAAACTTTCCCTGTTGAAACGCCAAACCATTTGGCGAGTCTGTTTACTGTAAATGCTTTGTTATTAGCGCTCTTAAGGCGCGAAATTTTGTCTTCTGTGGATATATCAGGGTTTTCAAAGATGTCCCTGTACCTGTTCTCGGCTAGCCTTAATATTAGCTCATCAATATCGATTTGTTTTTTATCGGCTAAGATAGCGCTTCGAATAGCAGTTTTGCAGGCTTGCTCGATTTCTGCGCCATTCATATTGTTCGCAATATCGGCAACTGGCGCAAGCTTGGCATCAGTCCACCCACCTAAAAATGTTTCTAACATTGTTTCACGAGCGTTGGCGTCTGGGAGGGGGAGTTGTAATCGATATGAGAATCTTCGCCATACTGCGCTATCTAAAAGTGATTCATGGTTGGTTGCGGCTAATAAGACAGTTTCAGATGGGAGGGCGTCAATATTTTGAAGGAGGCTTACAACTACGCGTTTAAGTTCACCCAATTCAAATTGGTCATCCCTCGCCTTTGCAAAGGCGTCGAATTCATCTAAAAATAACACGCATGGTCGACTTGCTGCGTGATCAAACAAACTCCGTAGGTTTTTTGCGGTCGAACCAAGATACGATGAAATTAGCGTGTCGCATCGTGCGGTGATCATTGGCAGCTTAAGTTGGCTGGCAATTCTATGAGCTAGCATTGTCTTTCCGCAACCCGGGGGACCATAAAGTAACATTGAAGGCGCTATGCCAACACCTGCCTGTGTGAGTACATGGCTTTTATTAATAAACCCAAGAAACTCGTCTACGGTCTCCTGAAGCCTTTTGGGAAGTATGATCCGAGCGTCAAATTCTGGAGGCAATGTTACATCGCCTAGTGCCAAGCGTGAGTCTTTGTCTACGGGTAGTGCAGGCTGGCTAACGCCGGCCTTTGCGTAAAAATTCTTTGGGCCTTTAAGTTGGCTGCGGATGAATGTTGCGGAGTCGTGCTCACCGTTATCGTCTAGCTTTTTTGCAAGCATGCTCGCATAGCTCATAACTTGCTCAGCGTTATTGGTAAGCCCGCCCTCTATGATCTTTAAGATTTCCGGAATGTTTTGCATTCGTGGTTCGCCAGTTTGTGTGTCTGGCTACTACTATAGTTAAAATGAAAATAAAGGTCAAAAAATGAATATAAATAGTTATATTTGAAATAATATGCAAAAAATCTGCTTTATATTCGATTATTTGCTTGAGTTTTCAGTTTATCTCAAGATTAATTTTCGCTCCAACCGGTAAGAATCCCGTTTTTAAAATAGAGGTATTGCGTGCTAGCGCTCCCTCTGCGGTATATCCATTGCTCTTTAACTGTGCCCGTATAATTTGAACGGTTGATTTTTGTCGGTTCGCCCCAGGCTAATTTAGCATGCCTAGCGGTCATGCCTCTCGATACTGTTCTGAGAGATGCGTTGTACATGTACAGCTCTTCGTCGCTGCTTATTCCTGACGGTGCAGTGGGGGATACATCTACCTTCTTGAAATCGACGCCACAGGGGTGTTGACTAAAGACCTTGTTGCCGCGGGCGTCTGCGCACTGATAGACCGTTGTCGCAGTGGCGGCGTTGGTACAAAAGGCCAAAATAAAAGCGATTCTTCGCATAACACATCCTTGTAAAGCTTCCTGATTTTCGCACTAGCATAAATTTAGGTTTAAATGCGAATCAATGGGTTGCTGGGCCGTGCCCCCTTTTATCCACGTTCGCGTATTTCTTTATGCTGTCACGGTCACTAGCGCAAAGGACTGTATAAGTTAGCCCTTTTTTAGCGACTGTCAAATTGAAGCGCATTTTCTCAAGCTTTCGCTTGAGATGGCTATTTTCGCCTTCTCTACGCGGGTTTCAGCTGTTTCCAGTGTTGTAAAATAATCCGTATCGAGCATATGCACGCTAATTTGCGTGACTTCTAAAATGTGTGACGTTGTCCGTGGTGGCGCAATAAAGCGCCGTAAATCAAACTTGAATATCTGGTTATATATCCAGAATTCTTTGTTGCCCCTGACGATTGCAAGCGATTATTACACGGCAACAATTTTTTACGAGGTATCGTTATGGAAAATGTTAAAGACCGAAATGAACTGGTCTCCAGCCTCTCGCTAGAAGGGCAAAAAATTCTTGTCGAATGCGCTAAAACTATAATAAGAAATCGTCAATCAACTCATGAATCAGAGTCTTCCTGTCCTCAGGAGATAACTTTGGGTAAGCAGTTCGAATAATTTCCGCCCATTCTGCGGAGGAAAGTGACTCAAAATCAAATTCGGAAGCGGGGGACTCAGTTTCTGTGCGGCCTTTAATGCCGAAGTCCCCAGCTAACATCTGTTCGACAGAGATGTTTAGAATCGCCGCTAAACCTAGATACCTCCTTGGCGGTATTTTTTTCTTTTCAAACCACTGACCGACTGATTGCTTTGTAACATCGAGACGGTCCGCAACGACAACATTGCTAATTCCGCGCGCAGCTAATTCTGCCTCTACTAGCTTGGCAAGTTCTTCGCTATCAATCTCAGGAATATTTTTCATTCGCTCATAGTATAGCAGAGCTTTACCCTTGTAATCAGGCGCAGCTTGACTGAGCGAGTAAGCCTGTGCTTTACTTGTGGTCATGAGCAAAAAGAATCCATTGATAATCAAGGCATCCAATATCGTCGGCAGCCAAACAGAGCTGGCGAAGCGTATTGGCATGAAAAAACAATTCCTATCGCAGCTCGCGAAAGGGGAGCGCCCTGTGCCATCTCGGTGGGGCATTCCTATTGAGAGGGCTACTGCCGGTCAAGTAACGAGGTATGAGCTTTGTCCTGAAGTTTTTGGTTCAGCTCCCTCTGAAGAAGCCGCCCATGTTGCCTGATCCCACCATCAAGCTAGGAGCCTTTTGTGTTTAAAAAAGTACCGCCAGAAGATCCGATTCCCTATGTCGTTAGGGAGTTTCCTCGCACGTGTAGCGACTGGCAGCACAATCGCTTGTTCTTTACCTGCGTCCTATACCGAGACATAGAGCTTGAGCGGATTTTGGGCTTGCCTGTACTGCCTCGATATATACGGATGCTTTACGTCCTGTGCTTTCATTGGTTATCACCTGAAATCCGTGCTCGTCTAGGGATCCGGTGATGATATTGCCGTATTTGAATTCTCCGTCCTCCACATCGAACACGGTGTATCCGTACTCGGTCAGTACCGCGACTCGGATTTTGTTGGCGGACATGCATTTAACGATTCCTTTCATGGGTTGCTCCGTTAAGGGTTATTAAACCGAAATTGACGAGGGTGGGTAAGTGGCCAATGGGACATGTACAAAAATACAGGGATGCGGGCCGCTGCCTTTATGTGTTCATCAAATTCAATGTGGCGAAAATAAATAATGAGCAAAGAGCGAGAACAAACGACATCGTCATCAGGTTTACCGCCCAGCGATGATGCCATGACGGCTCATAAAGGCGTCCTGCAGCGACTAATCGATAAGTTTCGTGGTCCCCAATTTGCGCTCGGTTATCCGCCACCTGATTGGCTATTTCTAAAGGAAGACGAAATTCTTCGGCCAGCGCAAAAGTCCCTAGAAGAGCTGAGGATAGTAGTCCCGCCCAACATATCACCAGAACGATTGGTAGTTGAGGGTTGCTGGGGAGATAGCTTCCCTGAAGTGAAATTAATGCGGTCAGAGCGGCTAAAGACAATGCAATTACATGACGAATCCACGTGTAGTAGGGCGTCGCATGATTTGATATATGGCGACCCTGGAGGCGATCCAGGGCTTCACTAACGTCTTTGGCAGGTTCAGTCATTTGAATTCTCCGGTGTGTTATTTGGTCGCACTTTTAGCATACCGGATTACGCGTCACCTGCGCAGTGGTGAGGCGGTGCGGGCAGACGCGCCTAATAATGATGGGGTGATTATGATTTTCTTAACAAGGCGTAGTGTCTTTACCAAAGGCACTGAGCCGCTGCAGACGGAGGTGAACGAGTGAGTGCAAAAGCGACTTTCGCCGCCTGGAACCTTGAAGTCGGCGGTAATGCTAAGTTGGTTGCGTTGAGCTTAGGTAACTTTGCCAATGAAATGGATTTTGCGTGGCCTTCAAAATCAACAATAGCTAGGCAAACGGGGCTGTCTTTACCGACGGTAAAACGCCAAATAAAAGAGTTATTGGAGGCCGGCCACATAGAGGAATTTGGAAGTGTTTCTTTGCGTAGCAAATCTGACGGCCGACGCAGAGAGGTTGTTCGATACCGCTTGAATTTTGCTACCGATTTGCCCGACAACTTGCCTCGTGAAGCCGACGAAGGGGATGAAATTCAGCCTGAAAGTAGGACTCCTGCCGCGAGGGTTCAAAATGAACCGTCGCCAGATAATAAGGCGTTTAGTGCCACGGTTGACGGGGCTTTCACGGGGGTACAAATTGCCCCGGTTCAAAATGACCCCGGGTCAAATGAGACTCCACGGGGGGTCACAGTGAACCCCAATCCTAACATTAATCCTACCAATACAATCTCACCAACATCATCAACATCGCGCGCGGCAATTCACGCATTTTCGATGTCTCTCGACTGGCACCCAGATCTCAATCGGTTTGCTGAGCTGATGGCATTGCGTGGAATTGTGAACGAGATGTTTTCGCCAGAGGCGCTGAACGAGTTTCGGATTTTTTGGCAGGCCGATGGCCGTACGTTTCGCCAAGAGCAGTGGGAGCACAAGCTGGCGAGCTCGCTAATTGAGTTTGAAGCCAAGCGCCTTCGTCGTGAGTCGTCGCATGCAATGCCCAATTTCGGCGAAGCCTACGCCCGACGTGAGCGCGAGGGCCGGTTGTCATGATGACTGAGCAAGTTAATAGCGCGTGGTCTACGCAGGTTGGTGGCCGCCATTACAAAGACGCCAAAATTCAACCGGCTGAATTTTGGTTGGCTAATCAGCTGCCGGGCGCGGAAAGCGAAGTAATTAAATACGTTTATCGGTGGCGCGGTAAAAATGGCGTTCAGGATTTGAAAAAGTCTCGTCACTTCATTCAGATGATGATCGACGCGTATTTTGGCGAAGCTGCATTTGCTTCGCCCCGTGTTGCGTCTGCGGAGTTTGAGTGGGTGATAACGCCCGAGAAATTCTGTACCGAGAATAAACTCGATGACGCCGCGTCGTACGTTATTGGTTTGATATGCCGTTGTGAAAATCAACACGCTCTGCAGACGGCCATTAAGACCATTAATTTGATGATTGATCATGCGATGGGTGAGGGTGTCTCTGATGTGGATTTGACGAAGGTTTCTGGTAGTCGTGATGCCACATTGAGAGCGCAGCAAGCGATCTATATCGCCATCAATCGCCTGGAGGATTTTGATCAGGTACTGAGAGACCCAGCCATGCTCGATGACAGCTATCGTGAGTATGAGCGTGAAAGGCTTGGCAAAACTATGCGGTTTTTACGCAGCGAAGCACAAGCATGACGCTGGCAGGCCGAACCCCCACCAAAGAAGAAAGTTTGTGGATGAGTCGCATCGTGCAGGTGGGGTGCATCATTTGCCGTCTGTTTAAAAAGGTGGAAAGCCCTGCGGAGGTTCACCACTTGGATGGCAAAACCAAGCCTGAGGCCCATAAACGCACATTGCCATTGTGCCCTTGCCATCACCGAATACCGGGTAAAGGGTGGGTGAGTCGTGCTGACGGAAAAAAGGCCTTTGAGGCGGCTTATCTGCCAGAAGACGATTTGCTTGAGATTACCCAAGCGCTGGTGACTGAAATGGTGTTGCGGGGGTATCTGCTATGAGATTACGCGGTGCCAAGGGCCTGCCCAGCAAGTACGGCAATCAGCGTGTTGGTGGTTATGACTCTAAGCGAGAGTTAAAGCGCGCCACTGAATTGGCGTTACTTGCAAAGGCTGGTGAGATTCGCGATCTGCAAGAGCAGGTGCGTTTTGAGCTGATACCCAAGCAGGAGGGGGAGCGTGCCACGCACTATGTGGCGGACTTTGTATACGTAACCAAAGATAACCAAAAGGTGGTGGAAGACACCAAGGGCCACCGCACACCCATTTACAACATAAAACGCAAGCTGATGCTGTACAGGCACGGCATTAGGATACTGGAGACCTGAGATGGAATTGAAAAACATTCTTTGTATTTAGCATGGTAATGCCGCGGGCTTTTCTGTCTCGAGAGATCATGAGCTTGCTGGCGCCTAAGGCTCTTTAATCATTTTTTGCTAGGAGGACGGTGTGGCTGTGGCAGACAAAGTTGAAAGCGATTACAGCGAATACATTGGGTTTCTTCGCTTTGTGCTCAGCGTGACCGAGCAGGGAGGGGGTGGCGGCTTAGCCGATTGGATTAATACCAAGCCAAATTCAGGAAGCGTAGATCCTCGATTGTGGCGCGCAGCTGGTGAGCACTGTGTTCATGCGGTAGCGACCAGAAAAGGTGGCGGTAGCGAGGCGCCACTGGATGAGGTCGATTTCATGAAGTCGCGCTACGTTCACATTATTAATGAGCTACCCGCACCATTCCCAGAGCAAATCCGTGGACGCTGCGCACCGGAACCGGATATTTGGCAGTTGTTCTCTATCATCAACCCGATTCTAGATACCTACCGCGAGACTGTTCCCAAAGCCCGGGCAGCCGCCATGCTGAATTTTGAGCTGCGGAGCTGGGATGAGGCCCGACAAGGCCCTAAGCCGCATATTCGTGAGCTGTTTGGGCATACCAAGGAATCATGGCCAGACGCCAAGGAGCGTAAGGCGTGGGATGAGGTTAAGCGCAAATTGCGTGACGTAATGCGGCCTGCTATAGCGGCGTGGGTGGCGGAATGTCGTGTGCGTGGGCTGGATATTTAGATCGTAGTGCCATTTTTAACTGTTAATAATTTCGGAGAAATGATCATGAGAGTACCGCTAGGAACAATTGTTAAAGACAAGGTAACCGGCTTAAAAGGTGTCGCGGAGAATCGAGCTACTTTTCTGTACGGGTGTGATCGTTACTGTATTCAGCCGCAGGCCAAAGAGGATGGCACTGTTCCCGACAGCATTATGGTTGATGAGCCACAATTGGAAATTATGGAAAGTGAGCCTCGGGCCATGATTCCCGCTGGAGAGCCTGAACAAAAAATAGAATTGGGCTGCGTAGTTGAGGATCCTATTCGCGGGATGGTGGGTACCGCTACTGGCAGGGCGGTTTATCTAAACGGATGCTCTCGCATTTTTGTACAACCCAAGCAGGTAGGTGATAAAGAGCAAAAGTCATGGTGGGTCGACGAGCAGCAGCTGAAAGTGAAAACGTCATTCACAGGCTCGGAAAAAAGGACTGTTGATCCGGTAGTGCGACATGCTCGGATTGGTGGCCCAGCCCCCAGTAATTCAAAGTATTGATGAGATGAAGAAGCTAAAGCCGGTAGGGTTTATTGCGAGATGCCAGTGCGGGGTGATTGTGGGCGCTATGGATTACGAGCGAACAGAGAGAGCTGAAGCTAGCAAGTTGCTGGGCGCGTGGCTGGCTGATGGATGCACCGTATCGCCAAAGCTGGTAGCTCCTTGGTCGATCAGTGTAGGGGTCTGTAAGTGTGATGATTCTGAGGCCCTCGCAGACTGCGCGGCCCTAAAATAGGAAGTGAGATATGAAAGACGCAATTTTGATGGAGCTGGCGGCACGATGGGAAAATCAGGCAAAAGCAGATAACCACTGTCATGAGGATTCGCCCAGCGGATTAAGCCAAGCGGCAAAAGAGCAGGGCGAGCGCGAAACCTTACGTATGTGCGCTGACACCATCAGAACCTTAGTTGGCATCATTGGCGAATAAGGTAATTAGCTTGCCGGAGGAGCGTATGGAGCGCGCGTTGATAATTAGGCAACCGTGGATAGACTTAATCCTGAGCGGGGAAAAGACTTGGGAAATGCGCAGCCGATCCACGAGCGCTAGGGGGCGTATAGGCTTGATTGAGCAAGGTACTGGGCTGATTGTTGGAGAGGTATGCATTGTCGGCGTAATCAAAAATGCGACGAGTCAGACGCTATTTATGCAGCAATACAAGCACTGTGTAAAAGACCTTAGTGCATTAGAGAAATGGAATAACGCTTGGATATTGTCAGGCGCAAAGCGCTACGACACCCCGATACCCTATCGACACCCAAAAGGCGCTGTGACTTGGGTGAAAATATAGCCCACAAATAGGCTGTTTATGAGCATAGATTCAGAGTGCCAAGAATGCGGAATGCTGGTTAGGCTTGGCGAGTACCACCCTTTTGCGGCTTGCTTAATGTTCAAGGGCTGCCACAACAGCGCGACCGTGCGAGCTAACTTAGATGCAATTACTAGCGAGTGGCAGGCTATTGGCCGCAGAGCTGGTGAGCACAAAAGACGCTGAGCTTTGCCGCCGAAGCGCAGCGATTGAACGATCTGCTGCTACTGATTGCTACATTCCGGAGGCTCTATGAAGCCGAGAATTATCGCAAGAAAAATTAAAGCAAAACTGACTGGGAAAGTCCCGTGCAATTACAACACTCGCCACGGACACGACTTTCAGCGCACCAGTGATATTTTTGAACACCACGGATTTAAGTACGCATTTTTTGAATGCTCGGTGTGCCGAATGAGAGCCGAGTATAACCAGATACAGGGCAGATTCACCGAAATTTAATAACCGCGAGCGCAGAGGCTGAGCGTCAGCGAGGTCGATGCTGCCGCGACTTGTTATGCTGCGTATTTTTGAGAGCTAACTATGACTGATATTACAAGACTGCCGCCTGGTGTTGAGCGACGTAAATGCCCCGGATGCGGATACCTAACGAGCCAAATAGAAGTTGACATGGCGCTATTAGATTTTAAGTGCCCTCGGTGCGGAAATTACACGCTGAGAGATTTTGTGCCGGAGACGCCGCCAGAGCCGCCAAAACCGGGTAAGCGGAAAGCGGCATAACCGCGAGCGCAGAGGCTGAGCGTCAGCGAGGTCGATGCTGCCGCAACTTGTTATGCTGCGTATTTTGGAGGACGCACAATGACAGACATTACAAAACTACCGCCAGGCGTCGAGCGCCGCAAATGCGCAGGTTGCGGATACTTGATGACGCAAGTGCAGGTTGATGCAGCCAGGCTGGATTTCCCATGCCCTCGCTGCCGCAAACATACACTGCGGGATTTTGTTCTGGATACCCCGCCGAAGCCGGGGAAGCGGAAGGCAACATAACCCCATGCGTTCACGGGCTTGTCCCGTGCAACCGTTTGTTATGCCTATTTTGCACTTTTTACTAAAATAGTTTGAATTAATTATTGATTTACTTAAATAGTTTTAGTAGTATATCACCATGCACTGAGGGAATGGCCCGAAGGCAGGAAGCTAAAAGGTGATCAAGATGACTGGATATATCTATAACGTAGAAACTAACGAAATCGTTGTAATCATCGAAGGTGAGGATAACGCCTCGATAGAAGACAAAGCCAATGATATGGGTTACATGGGAGTTGATGAATACGGTTTAGCCTACTCAGACAACGAATTAGTCGAAACCAACAACACCGAGACAGTAAGCGCAAAAAAATAACACCGTCTCAACAATGCAAAGAGGCAGGGCTGAAAAGCCTTGCCGAACTTGTTGAGGCGACTGCTACAAGCGAGCAGACATTGATTAACTGGCAGCGCAACAAGCCTAAGCTATTTGCAGTGGTTGTTGCCGGAGCCGTAGCCTTGAGAGAGGCATAACACCCAGTTCGCGGGCTCTGTCCCGCGCAACGTCGTGTTATAAGTTTGGGCGCAAGAATGAGAGGTCGCGAGTTTTCCATAGACAGGCCTGATCTGAACAGTTTTAATTAGCATCAAGTAAATCCCAAAGCCCGCCGCGTGCGGGTTTTCTTATGCCCATACTTTCATGTGCTTGCCCTCCTAGTGAGGGCTTTTTTAATTCTGGAAGAGCAGTGCATATACGCGTTGATAGAGTTGTGTCTGATGCTGATTCGACGGCATCAGAGATCTTCGTCGACGGTGTAAAAGTTTGTTATGGCTTGGAGGATGAATACCGAGCCAAGAAGGTCTATGGCGAAACCCGCATTCCTGCCGGTGTTTATCGCGTGGGTGTTCATACCGTTGGGCGCTTTCATGATCGCTACAGTAGCAATGTTTTTGCCGACATTCATAAGGGCATGCTTCATATACTCAATGTGCCTTTATTCGAGTGGATCTTAATTCACTGTGGCGTCACTGATGACCACACGGCGGGCTGCTTGCTGGTAGGCGATGATGTGATTACGACTAATCGTGCAATGCGCCTCGTGGATAGCCCGAGTGCCTATCGTCGATTGTATACGCTGGTCATTGATGCGGCTCTCGCTGGCGACCTGACCATTGAATTTGTCGATAAGGATTTGAGCATGGTGAAGGCAGCATGAACTGGAAGTCTATTGCAAAATCTGTCGGACAAGCAGCACCCCTATTGGGAACAGTGCTGGCAGGCCCTGCTGGTGGCGCTGTTGGTTCTCTCATTGCTAGCGGCCTTGGCGTTGATGGTAACCCTGAGTCTGTTGCAGCAGCTCTTAGTGATCCTGATACATCGGTACGGCTCAAGCAGATTGAGGCGGATCATCGCGCCGAACTTGAGTCGATGGCAGTAGATCTGGCTAAGGCTGAGTTACGCAATCAAGAGCAGGCGAGAGAGATCCACAAGCATTCGCCCATGCCTATGGTTGTTACCGGGGCATTAACGATGATCTTTGCTGCTGCACTTTACATGATGTTTAACACCGAAATACCAGATGCAAACCGTGATTTGGCTTATGTAATGCTGGGGCAGTTGTCTGCCTTATGGGGAGCGTCGGTTACGTTTTGGGTTGGTACTACGCGCTCAAGTGCGGAAAAAACTAGATTAATGGCAGGTAAGTGATGGCGCCAGATAAGGCATCAACGGTAGTGAGTTATACCGCTTCAGCAGTCACAACTGTCGCGGGACTATCAATCAATGAATGGGTTGCTATCGGCGGTCTGCTGATTGGTGTGGCCACGTTTGCAACGAATGTCTGGTTCAGGCGGGAGCAAATAAAGATTCAGCGTGAGCTGGGCGTCGCCCCGAAGGACTAGGCCTGAGCTTGTCGCCGGATTGCACCATTCGAGCGCGGTTTGCGGCACCCTAATTCGGGGCGCGGGGATTTTGAAAAGGTACTCCCCGGCGGGGGCGGCATACGGGGGCGCGGAGGTTCGGGTTTCCACTATGTATGAAATTTTTTTAGGTGGGTTGCTATTTATATGTCGACTGACAGTAAGCGGCAGCCACCCCCGGGCACGGTGTCAAAAAAGACGGTGCTCGAAGCTTTGGCAATTACCCCGCAAGCCCTAGGGAAATGGGGACTTAAGCCTGCAGGCAGAGTTGGCCGAGAGGTTTTTTATAACCTAGAAGATTTCTGCCGTGCATGGGTTGAAAAGCGTGGCGCTACTGAAATCGATGGCAACCAGGATGAAGAAGATCGCGAGTCTGTCAGGCAGGTTATGCAGGGGCGGCTTGAAGAGGAGTATAGGCTTACTAAGGCTCGTCGAATTTCCCAAGAATTAAAAAACGAGGAGAAGGAAGGGCGGCTGATTTCGACTGACTTCGCAATTTTTGCGCTCTCTCGAATTGCTGCCCAGATAGCGACAATTCTGGACACGCTACCTCTATCAATGAGACGTGCACACCCGGACTTAGAGCCGCGGCATATTGACGCGCTTACTCGCGAAATAGCCAAGGCTCGAAACAAAGCGGCCGAAGTTGACGATATCCTCCCTGAACTGGTCGAGGAATATGTCGAGTCCATCTCCGAAACAGATTAGAAATTTCCAGAGGTCAGCGCGCTTTGGTTTGGCTGCGCTGGCAAGACCGGAACCTAAATCAGCTAGCGAGTGGGCTGACGAGAATTTTTATCTTTCTAGTGAATCGTCATATCACGAAGGTCGTTGGAAAACGCTGCATTTCCAAGTAGCGATCTTAAACGCAATGGGCTCGGATGCAATCCGAGTTGTGAACGTGGTCAAGTCGGCTCGACTTGGTTACACCAAGATGCTCCTCGCTGCTATTGCGTACTACGTAGAGCACAAGCGGCGGAACGTACTGTCGTTCTCTCCGACCGATACCGACGCGGAGAAGTTTTCAAAAACTCACGTTGACACAGCCATTCGTGATGTTCCGTCGCTGAAAGAGCTTGCCCCTTGGTGCGGAATGAAGCACCGAGATAACACGCTAGATCAGAAGCGGTTCTCCAACGGTAAGCAGTTATTCATACGCGGCGGTAAGGCGGCTAGGAACTACCGTGAAACGTCCGCTGATGTTGTCGTTTATGACGAACTTGCAGCATTTGATAAGGATGTTGAAAAGGAGGGTTCGCCGACCACTCTTGGCGATAAGCGTCTTGAAGGTTCGACGTACGGTAAGTCGATACGTGGTTCAACACCAAAAATTCGCGGCGAATGCCAGATTGAAAATGCTGCTAGCGAGTCCGAGTACTACTTTAGATTTCGGGTCCCGTGCCCGCACTGCGGATCGGAACAGATTTTGGAGTGGGGTGGTCCAGATTGCAATTTCGGCATCAAGTGGAATAACGATCTTGTAGGTGCTGAGCGGCGCGCTGCAACGGCATTTTACCTTTGCCGGGTTGGTGCGTGTGTAATCAAACAGCATGAGCTCAATGATTCTAGTCGACTGCACTCGGTGCACTCCGGTCGCTGGGTCTGCGATAACACGGGTGTGTTTACGCGGGACGGTGTTGATTTCTTCTCGTCAGACGGTACTCCAACGCCAACACCATCGAGCATTACTTTTCATGTGTGGACGGCCTACAGCCCGTTTACAACGTGGGCGCGAATTGTCGAAGACTTCCTTCGCGCCAAGGGTGATGCGAGCAAGCTCAAGACGTTCGTTAACACCACCCTAGGCGAAACATGGGAAGACGAAACCGGCGAAGGCCTCGAGTGGGAACAGCTCTACAATCGCCGCGAAGTATTCCCTCAAGTACCGAACCCCGTGGCAGCACTATTTGGCTGTATTGATACTCAAGACGATCGCTACGAGGGCAGGGTTTGGGGGTATGGCGCCGGTGAAGAAAGCTGGCTAGTAGATCGGTTTATTTTGTATGGCGACCCAGCTGGCGAAGAACTGCAGCGCAAAGTAGAAGAGCGCATCCGAAAGCAGTACACCCGCGAGGATGGGCAAGTTCTTGGTGTGATGCTCTGGACGTGGGACTCAGGCGGTCACTACACAGACGAAGTGTATACCCAGTCGAAAAAGCTCGGCATTTTTTGGGTTATCCCAACCAAGGGTGCAAGCCAATACGGCAAGCCTATCGCTGACTTCCCAAGATCGAGAAACCGCAAGGGCGTGTTTCTCACGATGATCGGTACCGACAACGCCAAAGAAATTATTTACTCACGGCTCCGAATTCAACCTGAGCCGGGCGTAGCCGTTCCGGGCTGCATGCATCTGCCCGCTAACTCTGAAATTTGCGACCAAGACGAACTGAAACAGTTAACGGCTGAGGTCAAGTTAAGCAAGGTTCAGAACGGCCAGCGAGTGTATCGCTGGGACTCCAAGGGCAGGCGTAACGAAGCGCTCGACTGCTGTGTCGGTGCACTGGCTGCATTGCGGATTTCACAGCAGCGCTTCGGATTCTCCCTCGATGCCGCACAAGCCGGAGTGGCTTCAGGCAAGGCTAAAGCCCCAGAAGCCACTAAGACGGCAGAAAAAAGCGCTTTTGACAAAAACGAACCCGAGCAAAAAGGCGCGCGCGGAAGCGACTGGCTCGGGATAAAGAACTCAGGCGGAGGATGGCTAACTTAAATGCCAACACCCACAGCACAAGAAATGCTCGACAAGTACATGGAGGCAGAGCTCGCCTTGCTTGAAGGTAAATCCATCTCTTGGAACGGCAAAACCTACACCCGAGAAAACCTCGCTGAAATTCAGCGTGGCCGGCGGGAGTGGGAACAGCGTGTCAGCAGGCAGTCTGCTCGACCATTTGGCTTTGCGAGATTTTATTAATGACCATGAACTGGATAGACAGGGCGCTTGCTCCACTGTTTCCACGAACGGTCGCTCGAAGTCTAGCTGCAAGAATGGCGATTCGCGCCTACGAGGCTGCAAGCCCGTCTCGCACTCATAAGGCAAAGTCGGAACGACGTTCTGGAAATGCCGCGGTGAAGGCCAGCTCCAAAAGTATCCGTGAGCAAGCCCGCGCTCTCGACGAGAACTACGACATTGTCACAGGCTTATTCGACAAGCTCGAAGAGCGTGTTGTTGGCCCCAAAGGTATCGGTATTGAACCGCTGCCTTTGCTAAAAGATGGCAGCGTAGCCGCAGAATTTGCCGCTCAGATAAAATCTGCTTGGGGTGAATGGAGCCTTCGGCCTGAGGCGTCCGGTGTGCTGTCTAGGCCTGAAGTTGAGCGATTAATAGTGCGCACCTGGCTTAGAGATGGTGAGGCCCTAGCAAACTTCATTGCCGGCAATGTTCCCAGCTACGTCCACCTGACTGATGTGCCGTTTGCGCTAGAGCTGCTTGAACCCGATTACATGCCGCTGGAAGACGACGACACCAAGGGTGTAACTCAAGGTGTTGAGCGCAATGAGTGGGGGCGAGTAAAGGGTTACCACATTTTCAAGAAGCACCCAGCGGATTCCATTACCTACAAGACCGAGACCAAATTCGTTAAAGCCGACGACATGATTCATATCGCTATTCGTAAGCGGATCGGTCAAGTACGTGGCATTTCATTGCTTGCGCCGGTGCTGGTTCGCCTCGCAGATATTAAAGATTACGAAGAGTCAGAGCGCGTAGCTGCACGGATTGCCGCTGCGCTCGCCTTCTATATCAAAAAGGGCGATCCCGGACTTTATGCCCCAAACACTGAGGCCGATAAACAAACTGGCGAGCGAACCATTCCCTTTGGTCCGGGCATGGTTTTCGACGGACTGATCCCCGGCGAAGACGTAGGCACCATTGAAAGCAATCGGCCTTCCGCGCTGCTGGAAGGGTTCCGCAACGCCATGATACGCGCCGTCGCTGCCGGTACCCGAGGCAGCTACTCATCTATAGCGCGTGACTATAACGGCACGTACTCGGCGCAACGCCAAGAGCTGGTTGAATCGCAGTCCGGATACGAAGTACTTCAAAACCAGTTTATTGATCAATATGCCCGCCGCGTATACCGCCGCTGGCTGCAGGTTGCGATCGCGTCCGGAAAGATTGCCGTTCCCACCGACGTCGACAAATCAACCGTATTTAACGCGGTTTACATTGGGCCGGTCATGCCATGGATAGACCCATACAAAGAAGCCAATGCGTGGGAGAAGTTGGTCGCTGATGGCTTTGCTACCGAGGCCGAAGTGATTCGCTCCCGCGGTGGAAATATTGCAGAACTGAAAAAGCAGCGGCGCGAAGAGATCATCGAAAACCGAGAGCACGGTCTGGTATTCAACTCCGACGCATACCACGAACACTATTCCAAGGGCGAAAGTGATGACAAAAAGAAACGTAGCGATTCCAGCAGTGATGGCGATGATGGGGACAAACAAGACGAGTGATCGTCGTGTTGAGCCTGACTCATGGTTCTCGATGCGAGCTGCTGCAAACGACTCGCTGGATATCGCCATTTACGACGAGATTGGATTCTGGGGCATATTTGCCGTCGACTTCAAGTACGTCCTTGATCAGCACAAGGGCATTAAGACGATCAATCTTTCTATTCACTCCCCAGGTGGCTCTGTATTCGAAGGGCTGGCTATTTACAACATGCTGCGCAATCACTCGGCCACGGTAAACGTCCATATAGATGGGTTGGCAGCCTCCATTGCCTCAGTGATAGCGATGGCGGGGGACACTATAACGATCCCAGAAAATGCATTTTTGATGATCCACAAACCTTGGAATGTTTCTCGAGGTGACGCGGACAAGCTCCGCGACGATGCGGATCTACTCGACAAGATCGAGAAAAGTTTGCTTGCGGCTTACCGCAACAAAACCGGGCTACCCGATGACGAGCTCACCGCCATGATTGCAGCTGAAACTTGGCTGGATGGTGTAGAGGCAGTCGAGAAGGGATTCGCCGACTCTCTAGCCGAGCCTATCGAGGCGGCGGCGTCTTTTAACTCAAATTTAATGACGAGGTTCAACACTATGACCGACAAGGTTAAAGACCAGAAGCCCGGCGATGGTAATCAACCAGCTCCGGCACCCGCCCCTGTAGCGCCAGCACCGGTGGCACAGGTTCCAACAGTTGCTGATTTTCAAGCAGCCGAAACGCAACGCCGCACCGAAGTACGTGCGGTATTCGATAACTTCGAATTTCCTGAGTTACGCGACAGCTGCTTAGATGACATGAAGTGCACGGTTGAGCATGCGCGTGCAGCGCTGCTCACCGAGATGGGCAAAGGGCGAGAGCCTAGTCAGCCTGCTGCCGCGAAGGTATACGCCGGCAATGGCGCCTTGGTGCGCGACTCTATTCGCAATGCATTGTCTGCGCGAGTGGGAGTGGCAGAGATCGAGAGCGGTAACCGCTACGGCGGTATGACTTTGATCGAGCTGGCTCGTGCGTCATTGATCGATAACGGTGTTGGTGTTGCTAGCATGACTGACCGCCGTATTTTGGTGGCAAATGCCTTCACCCATTCAACCGGCGATTTCTCGATCGCACTCAGCGACGTGGCCCACAAATCTATGTTGCGCGGTTATGAAGAAGTTGAAGAGACCTTCGAGAAGTGGACTAGTGAAGGTATCTTGACCGACTTCCGCGAATCAAGCCGTGTCGATCTCTCTCGCTTCCCATCTTTGGGTAAGGTGGCAGAGGGTGCCGAGTTCAAGTATGTGACTACCAGCGATCGTGCTGAGAAGATCATGTTGGTCACCTACGGCAACCTGTTCTCCATTACTCGTCAGGCCATTATTAACGACGACCTAGGAGTGTTTGATCGCATCCCTCGTATGTTCGGTCGAGCTGCGCGCCGCACTATTGGTGATGCTGTTTATGCTGCGCTTATTACTGGGCCGAAAATGGGTGACAACAAGGTGCTCTATCATGCCGATCACAGCAACACCAGCACACCAGATGCGCTGGATGTGAGTGGTTTAGATGCGATGAAGGTTGCAATGGCTACGCAGAAAGAGGGTGGCGCATCCTTAGGAATTCGCCCGGCTTACTTGCTGACCCCGATTGCTCGCGAATCAACAGCTAAGGCAATCTTGGCCGCTGAGTTCGATCCGGCTTATGCGAACGATCGAGTGCCAAACCCCATCCGGAACAGCATGGAAGTTATTGGCGAGGCGCGCTTAGATGACGACAGCACTAGCAAGATCTACGGTGTTGCCAGCCCAGGCATGCACGACACTATTGAGGTCGCCTACCTAGACGGGAACAAAACACCGTTCCTAGACCAGCAGGGTGGCTTTGAGGTAGACGGCATTACCCACAAGGTCCGCATCGATGCGGGTGTGGCGCCTATGTCTTACCGCACCATCCACCGCGCAACCATTACTCCTTAATTGGATTAATGGCTGCATCTCATTATTGCCTCCGCCATTCTGGCGGGGGTGGCTTTTACTATCTCTGAAATCGCGAGGATTTGAGATGAAAAATTATGTGCAAAAAGGCGAGGCGATCACCGTAATTGCTTTGGCGGCCGTAGCGGCTGGCGAAGGTGTATTAATCGGCGATGGCTTGTTTGGCGTTGCGGTAAATGCTGCAGGTATTGGCGATGAAGTTACCCTTTTAACTGAAGGGGTATTCGAGCTTCCCGCGGACGCGACTGTTGCCGCTGGCGATGTTGTTGAGTGGAATACTGGCGAATTATTGCCGATCGCTGCTGGCGTTAAAATTGGCGTTGCCATCACTGCTAGTGCTGCTGGCTTAGCGCAAGTGAAGCTCGGCTAAATGTCATTTAAGTCTTTAGCTGCATCCATGGTTTCGATGGCTAAAAGTGTCTTTGGCACCACGGCCACCGTAACCCCGCCCAACGCTGAGGCCATCCTTGGTGTTGGTGCAATTATTGATAAAGGTGCGGAGGTCATTGACGAATATGGTGTGGTTACTGATACCCGCATAGAAGTAGAATTATTCCGTACCGAAGTGGGCAGTGTTAGTCGTGGCACGCTCGTTCAGGATGACGAGACCGGGGAAACCTTTCGGCTTCTTGAGCCTATCGACACTCAGGGCGAAGTTATGCGCTGGGTAGCAGCTCAGGTGTGACTTATGGCGAATGACCTTTTCGGGACTGCAGTACTATCGCAGTTTGCTGATCAGCTGCGGCGCACCCCTGTAAAAGCGAAGCAAGCGCTGGTAGTTGCTCTCAATGCAGGCGGGGTGTTTGCGCGGCAGCGGGGCGTTGACCAAATCTTTTCAGAGTTAAATCTTCAGCGCACATACATCGATCAGCGTCTTGAGGTCACTCGTGAGGCAACGCAAGGGGATCTAAGTGTTGTTATTAGCGGGCGAGCGCGTCCCACTACGCTGAGATCCTATGGTGGCGACAAGATAGCTATTGCTGCCGCTAAAAGCCCTAGGCGTAAGCTGAAGGGGGATAAGCGGCGACGAATTGCTAAGGGTCAAAAAGCTGCCGGAATAAAAGCCTTCAAAATTAAGCGCAGTGGCACGGCTCAGAAATGGGCAGGCGGGTTTATTGTTTACCTCAACAGGGGCAATGCGAACGACGGCAGCAATGTGGCCATGGCAATCCGAACTGGCACAGGCCGAGACGATTGGCGAGTTGTATACGGGCCGAGTGTTGGTTCTGCGTGGAAAAATGTGCGCGAAGTTGTTAGCGCCGAAGCCCTAGAGATCGTTGCCGAAGATTTTCAAAAAACCTTCACTCGGATTTTCTAATAATGCCTGAATCACTATCAACCTCGATTGCGAAGGCAATTGAGCGAACGCTCACGTCTATTCAACTAGACCAAGGCTATGTGACTGACGCTGGCGCCAATGTATATCGTGGTTGGTATGCCCACGCAATGCAGGGGCGAGGTATGAATTTTCCCATTATTGCGATTCAACCAGATACCGAGGGTGTTCAAAAAGTCAGCGGTACCGGTTGCGAATTCAAAATAGCCACAAATTTACGGATCGTCGTTGTTGCTGATGACACTAGCCAGCCCTCCGATGTGTTGCGCGATTGCCTGGCAGATATTCGCCGCGCGCTAGCGCTTCAGTGGGAGCTGGAAACGAGCTCATTGCCGGGAGTGCGTGCTCCCGATATTGGGTTGGCAGAGTTTGCGATCGCCGCCGACTCACCTTATACCCTTGCGGCACTTCCCGTGGGGATTAACTTTACGGAAAAACACGAGGCTTAAACCATGGCTCTTCAAACATACAGCTATTTGGGCAAAGGTAAAATTTATCTGCGCTCTACCTCAGGCGGCGGCGCAATGCCCATCGGTAACTGTTCCGCCCTTAATCTCAGTGTTGAGACAAACTCTGTCTCCCAGCCAAACTATCAAGTTGCTGGTGGTGGTGTGGCTAATGAGCTGCAGCGCGTCGCCTCGGTTTCGTTGGCAATGACAATGCTAGAGTTTCGCCCTAAAAACCTGCAAATCGCATTGCGCGGGACCATTGCAGCAGTCACCGCCGCCGCGGTAGCAGATGAGCGGCACGAGGCCTACGCAGATGGGCTGGTGGCCTTTGATCATGTGCCTGACAAAGGCGAGACCATTACCGTCACGCTTGACCCGGACGGCACTCCAGCAGTGCTCACGTTAAACACCGACTACCAAATCGCCGGCGCGGGTATCGTTATGCTGGATTCTGGAAACTACCTTGATGGCGATGAAATAGGTGTTGCTTACACCAAAGTTGCTGGCGATGTGATCGAAGCAATGACCGGTTCTGGTGATGAGTATGAACTTATTTTCGACGGCCTCAATGAAGCGGAAACAGACAAAGCGGTGATCATTCGCGTATACCGCGTTAAGTGGTCGCCTACCTCTGGCCTCGGTTTTATCGGTGATGATTTTGGTGAGCTACCGCTAGAAGGCTCAGTGTTAGTTGACAGTACCAAAGTTGGCGCCGGCATATCGCAGTATTTCAAAGCCACTTTCGCAAACGAGTAACGAAAACTATGCCGCCTTTTTAAGGCGGCTATACATCTTTTCGGCGCCGGTCCCACCGAGCGCTCTGTTTCCCCACCTTATTTCTTACGACGGTTCCGGTGTATGGCTATAAAAGATCAAACCGTTAACCTTATTCTCCGCGCCAAAAACTTCCTTACCGGCGATACCGACAAAGCCGCCGACAGCGTTGATGGTCTTGCCAAAAGTGCTGAGCGCTTACAGGACGAACTTCGTGAGCTTGAGGACAATTCTCAGTTAGTTAAGCAATTTACTGCGACTGAAAAAGCAGTAGACCGAACCTCAGCGGCTTACGATCGGGCAAGGCTCAAAGCCGATAAACTGGGCGACAAAATAACCAAGGTTGGTGTTCCCACGCAGCGTCAGGCGCAGGAATTTGAGGCCGCTCAAAAGGCCGTTTCAGCGGCAGAGCGTGAATATACCCGTGCAGAAAAGACCCTTGGAGACCTTGCTGAGGAAGCGCACGCTGCAGGAATTAACCTAGAGGATCTAAATGGCGAGCAGCGCCGCTTGGCTGATAGCACAAAAGCCGCCCAGCGTGAGCTAGAAGACTTAAGCAAAACGACGGAAAAAAGTGACTCACGATTTCTTTCGTTCCGCAAAAATTTGTCGGCAGGTATTGTTACCTTCGGTAAGTGGGCCACCGCTGCCACTGCAGCCGGCGCAGCGCTCACGGTTAGTGTTCTAACCCGGTTTACTGCCTCTCAATCAGAGCTAGCTCGGCAAACGCTGGCCAGCGCTGATGCCTTCGGCGTGTCGGCCGTAAAGCTACAAGAATGGCAGTATGCTTTTGAGCGGGTAGGGATCAACGGAGAGAAAACTGCTGACATCATGAAGGACGTAGCCGATAAAATCGGTGATGCCTTTCTAAATAATGGCGGCGAGGCTTTAGATGCTATCAAGGGCCTCAATCTCGATATCGAAAAGCTGGTCAGGTTAAAGCCTGATGAGCAGATTCTCGCGATATCTGAACGGTTGAACGGGCTACCAAAAGCTGCCCAAATACAGATTCTTGAATCCCTCGCCAGCGACGCTTCATTACTACTCCCGCTGCTAGACAATAACGCTGCCAAATTGCGCGAGCTGGCAACGGAAGCCCAGAAGCGCGGCGCGATATTCAGCGAAGATGAGCTGAAATCTCTTGCTGAGGTCGATTCTGGGTTTCAGAAAATACTCGCTTCGGTTAAAGGCTTCGGCAATCAGCTCGTCATTAAGTTGGCGCCTGCCTTTAAAGGCCTCGCGGAGACAATCGACGAGGCGCTTACGGATAAGCCAAAGCTGGTTGATGACCTGTCTAGCGCATTCGTTGTGCTGGTTGAAAAGGTTCAATTATTTGTTGCAGCACTAGGTAAAGATGGATCTGGCATAAGCGGCTCACTGACCGCCATAAGTAAAACAGCGGTCGGTCTGGGGAATACTTTTATCGCTGTTTTTAGTGGCGTTCAGTCGTTTATTGCAGGCACTCTCGAGGTTGTCGCCAGAGCGGCTTATGACCTTCAGCGACTGGTGGTGGAGACGACGCGAGGCCTAAATAAAATAGGCTTGGCTACCAATGAAACTCTTGCCAAAGCCGAAGCAAAGCTAGCGGTTATAGGCCAATCAGTCCTCGACCTTGAAAAACGGTCAGACGGCTACAAGCAAAAAATGATCGAAGCCGGCAACGCCGCGGCTACGGCTTTTGGTGAGGCATCTGACGGAGCTGTTCAGGCTGGCAAGGCGACAGCCTCAGCTACGGCTGAAATGTTAGGGCTTGGAGCCGCCACCGAAAAAGTCGCAGGCTCCACTGAAAAATTCAGAACCGAGCGTGAAAAACTTGTAGCGAGGGAAGGTGAACTTGGCGCGGCAATTGAGTTAACAGCCCAAGCACTTGATGATCTTGGTGCGGCGATGCTTGATAGCCCAACCAAAGAGCAGGCTGAAGAACTCGAGAAACTTAATGCCCAATACACTGAGTACTATAAGAAACTCAAAGAAGTGCGCGCGCAGCTTCTTGAGCTTGATAATCCAGTCAATATTTCTGTCAGCACTAACATCAATACCACTGCAGATGATTTCCGTAGAGCGAGTGGCGCGATAGATGACGCTAAGAATAGCGCCACTGAAATGGGTGAAGAGGTTGAAAGTACCACCCAAAAGTTGGAGCAAGTTGGCGAAAAGGTTCGGTCAATCGGTGCAGGGATTGCTGACTTCTACAATGGCATCACCAGCAACCTCGCTAGTCTCAGCTCAAAGGCTTTAGCCGCATTCGGCGACCTTACTGGCGGCACTAGTGATGCAGTGACTGGTATTGAGGCTACACGGAAGAAGGTAGAGGAGCTAGGTATTGAAATTCAGCGCCTACAAGGGCGCGCGAACTCACCTGGGGCGGCCGGCCTGACTGAATGGTTTACAGATACAGCCATTGCCTCGCGTCGTGTTGAAAGGGAGTTTCTAACCCAAAAAATTGCGCTAGAAGAACTCGTCGAGCAATTCGAGCGGGGAGAGTCCCGGTCCCGATTGATGGGGTATTCAGTTGAGGATCTAGGTCGCCAATTTAACTTGCTAGATGACCAAGATTTATCGCGCCTTGCTGGCGCTATTGATCGCATAAATGCCGAGGTCTCTGGTCTTAACGACTCCCTTCAGGACACCATCAGTAGCCTACGCCAAGAGCTTGCTAGCCTAAAAGGCGACAGCGAACAGCTCGAGCAATTGCGCTACCAAGAGCAGCGCCTTGAGTTAGAAACCCAGCTCCAGCGCGCACGAGGTCTCGGTGATCGTGAAGCAATAGCCGCCGCTCAAGAGGCGCTTAAGCTATCTCAACAGGCCTATAACCTCCGCCTTGCGCAAGCCAAACAACGCACCACCGAAGAAAAAGCCCGCGCTGCTGAGCAGGCTGCAGAGGCTGAGCGTCAGCGTCAGCAAGCGGAAGTGAATCAGCGCGAGCAGGCCGCCCAAGATCGCCAGCGCGAAAGCCGTCAGCAGCAAGCAACGCAGCAACAGGGGCAGGCGATCAAACTCGTTTTGCCGCGTGGCGGCACTGCGAACATCAGCGGCGATCCTGACGACATTAATAAATTATTGGATTTCCTCGCCGACGCGGGGCTAAGGGCGACAGCGCAATGACACTGGACGAGATTGATCTCACCGATAACTTAGTTTGGCCAGATGAATACCAGTTCAACCAGATCGAGCAGTTCCGTGATCGCAGTTTGACTGGCGGACTGATTATTCAGGAAGGACTTAAGCAATACGGTCGGCCGATTACGCTTGAGGGTTGGCTGCCGCGCGCAACCGTCGACGCGCTCGTCGCGAAAGAAGCGACGGCCGGAATTGAAATGACGCTGACCCTTCCCGATGAGCGCGTCTTTGCCGTGACGTTTGACCGGAATAGCGTCGCAGTGGAGGCAGCGCCGATTATGCAATACACCAAAGCGAGCACCGACCCGGCATGGAGCTATCAGGTCGTGTTGCGTTTACTCACAGTACCTGGAGCGTAAACAGTGGCCATTACCAGCGACGATATAAAATTAATGCAGCCAGAGCGGCTATCTGACGACGCCGACGGCGGCGGACAAATGACGGGCCTGCAGGTTGTGGATGGCGACATAAATAATTTGTTTGACGATATTTCGCGGATCAACCGCACCTATGGCGACGTCAGTTTGCGCAAGGCTTTTTTAAAAGTCGACACACCGACCGATGACCTTTACCTCGATGCGCACAGTATATTGAGCGCTCAGCCATTAGATCCAAATGTCACTGGGCTTTTGTTTACGACTGAGGACTTCTACGACGAGCGATCAGCCGCGCGCCAGCAAGTAGAGTCCTTTGTCGTACCGGGGCCGGTGACGAGTCTGCAATTACGTGGCACTCAGTTGCAGCGGCAAAAAGCCATTATTTGCTATGCGCCAAAAGTGAATAACGTCAAGCCACCCGAAATTGGTGAGACGTATATGCTGCAAACCGAGGACGATCTTGAAACCCGACAATTTATTAAGGTGCTATCGACGGAATATTCGTCCGAGGTCTTTTCTTACGTGACGCAATCGGGTGCCGTGGCAAACTTCACTGCCGATCAATACGTCTTACGGATCTCGTCTGAGCTGGACCGAGACTTTCCCGCTTCTGATCCAAGTCCGCTAGTAGTCAACGAATCTCGTGTATACAGCACCCAGCCCGCACCCTCGGCGAAATACTACGGCACAACAACGCTGGCAAGCGACGCGGAGGCAGGGGCGACCAGCATTGTGGTTGCTGAGACCTTTGCACCCATTATCCCGACCGCAAGCAGTGAAACGCCGGTTATCGATCAGCGTCCGGGGGGCTTTATTGGCCAAGTTGTCGCGTCGGGCACCGAGGCAATCGATATTAGTGTCACCGTTGCCCAAGGTACGATTGTCACGCTGCCGACCGCGATTGTGCCGGGATCGATGAGCATGGATGCAGGCGACACTTACATAGACAAAGGCGGCGTGTTTGTTGATGCGAGCGGCTCAGAAGGCCTCTATGAAGGCACAACTATTGATTACAATACTGGGCTAATTCAATGGGGTGGCACTGCGCCCGTAGCGACGCGCACCATTAGCTATCAGCCTGGTGTGCTGCGTCAGCACCTCCCGAATACTGGGCGGATTGACATTGACGACACAAATCGGAATTTCAACTATGTGTTGAGTCTCGATCCGAAGCCAAACCGGAAAACATTCAATTGTAGCTATCAGTACCTTGGTAAGTGGTACGAGCTGGAAGATGACGGCAGCGGTACGTTGGTCGGGGATGGCAGCGGACAAGTTAATTACGCAACCGGTTCGGTTGTGGTTACTTTGCAAGCTCAGCCGGACGCAAGCTCGGTGTTATTTTACCGCTGGTCTGAGGGCAGTCTTTATACCGCCGATGTTGCGGGTAGCTTTAGCGACACCACTCCGGTGTATTTGTATTTAAGCAATCAGCAGATTGTTGCCGGTAGCGTTACCTTGTCGTGGGAGTCTGGCAGCGTCGCTAAGACTGCAACAGATAGTCTTGGCGATGGTGTTATTAGTGGCGATGCAACAGGGACAATCGACTATGCACGGGGCTTGCTCATTATTACCAGCGCCTCGGCACCTGATGACGACTGGACAGTCGATTACACCCACAAAGACCAAGCGACCTTGTCTGTATCGAACTCCTTGCCTAATAACTTCGACCAAAGCGATATTAGCCTGTCGTCAGCGGCAAATATTGAACCCGGCAGCGTTAGCTTTGCAATTGAAAAAGCCGTACTTAGGGAAACGCGCGACGCGGGTGGCATTTTATTAACAAGTTGGTACGACTACACGGGCCACCAGCTCAGTGATAATGGCGAGGGCTATATTATTGATCGCCGTGATTTCGTAAGTGTCGGCACGGTCGATTATTCCACTGGCGCGATCACGATTACAGGAGCCACTTTTTTAAAGAACTTGAACTCTACCGTTAACAGCGCAACGGTTACGCGCAACGTTAGCGGCGCTGAAACGAAAGCCTCTACAAAGTATTCAGCGGTAGCGGGTATTGAGCATATCGTCGCGAAAGATATCAATGTCTATTATCAGCTAGCAGCGGGCACGGAAGGCGCAGCGCAGGATATTCGAACCACTGCAGAAAGCAGCTGGAAGTTTCGGCTATCGAATGCCGGAGTACTTGTGCCCGGTGGGGTAGTGCTGGATATCGACGGTGATCTTTGGTTTGACGACGGCGAAGGCCGATTAATGCGCAATTACGACGCCAGCACCGGCGTGGGTATCTTCGATGGTAGTATCGATTATAGCTCAGCAATGATTACCATAAACGCCTATAGCGGGCGTCCGATCACGGCAACCGTTACCCCATTAGCTTGTTTGGTGGGCGATGACTGGAGCGTGGTAAAAAGCACAGAGTTTCGTACCATTGCCGCGCCATTGCGGCCAAACGGCTTTACGGTAAGAGCGGATAATCCAGTCGATAATGCGCAATATAACGGCCAAGCTGACAACGAAGGGGTTATTACTGGCGACGGCATAACGGGGTCGGTTGAGCTGCAGAGCGGTATTGCATCGCTTATTTTTCCCGTGCCAGTGCTCGCCTCAAGCCTCTATTACAATGCGGTGAGCTATAAGCAAATCCCGTTGGATCCCGACATTCTCGGCCTTGATCCCGTAAGGCTGCCTGCCGACGGCAGGGTCCCAATCATGCGTGACGCAGATATTTTGGTGCTGACCCACACCCAGAGCGACATCATTGCCAGTCCTAGCGACGGTCTTGTGATAAACGCTGGTCGCGATAAGCTTTATGACGCATGGGTCGAGGACTCTGTGGGCGTGCGGCTTGCCGCAGCGCAATACACCACTGATCTCGACGTGGGAACTGCAACGCTCGCAACACCGTTTTCAGCCATTGACGAAAACAGTGATCCGCTAAGCGGAGACCTGTACTTGTGGCACCGTGTCGACGACATGGCGCTATGCACCGAAGCGCGTATTGACGGCACCTTGCAGCTTGCACAGCCGCTTTATCATGCGCTGCCCGCCAACGATACGTGGGTCGCCTCAGCGGTCTACCTCGGCAATTTGCGCGCCCGCGTTAAGAGCTGGGTGAGTTACACGACGGATCCCGGTGACTACGACGGCGAGGGCGCGCCAACCAATGCCCAATACAATTTAATTGCCTACCCGGTAGCAATCGACAACCGTGGTAGCGTGCCAGATCGCTGGAAAATTAAATTCACTTCGACCACCTCGTTTGACCTTTACAGCGAGCAGCGCGGGCTTGTGGGTAGCGGAAGCATTGCCGCCGATTTCAGCCCGAACAATCCGCAGACCGCGACCCCTTATTTTACGATTAAAGCGGACGGCTGGGGCACGGGCTGGAGTACTGGAAACACCTTGCGCTTTGACACTGACGCAGCAGCGGCGCCGCTCTGGCTTATCCGTACGGTGCTGCCGGGGCAGGCAACGGTCGACGACGACCAACTTAAAATCGAATTGCGCGGAGACCATAACTAATGGCTGTGACTGTTTATAAAAGCACCGATGCCAATGCGCCAGCGTTGCCAAGTTCGTCGGCAGAGTCGCCAGCATGGCTAATGAATTTACTCAAAGCGTGTCTTGTGGATGGTTACACGGGCAAAGCTGGCGCAGGCTGGGCGCTAGATTATCAAGACACAACAACAGGCAAAGAGCGGATAGGCCTTAGCAATGGCAATGGCGTTGTGGAGTTTGTTGTTTGGGATATTAATGGTGTGGGTGTAATGATTTGGGACAGCATTACAACACCGGGAGTGGGCGCTCTAAAAGCCGATAACTTTGCAGATGTTATAAGCGATGGCGTTAATGGCCTTAAGCATTCATGCAAGCCCCTGCCGGGTGTTGCCTCTGAGGCTATGGCGGGGATTTATTGTAATTACATAAATAATACTTCAATTGTCGCATGGACAATTTACGCGAATGACAAGGCGGCATGGGTGCGTTTCCATTATCCAGAGGGTCACGCTGCTGCGGAGGTGGGCGATTCATTAACTTACTCTGGTTCTTATCATCCGGCATTTTTTATTGGCGCATTAAAAAGCCCGGATTTGGCGCGCGACGACTTTGGTAACTTTACAGTGATGTATGGTTATCAAGCCAGTCCGGCAGGTAACATATCATCCTCAGGAAATGAAACTGCGATCTACGCTATATCCTTGCGCACGCCAATGGGAACTGTACCGAATTTTGCTGCGAACGCATCGTTTTTTGATTACTCAGTGCCGTCAGTTGAGCAATACAACCTGAATCCGTATAGCTCTATGCGAACGCTTTGCCCAGTACTCTTCTATTACCTTGGTGATGATGAGCCGCGCCCAGCCGCAGTCCTAAATTCGGGGCATGGGCGCTACACTTATGCTCAGCTGCCGGGGGTCGTAACACTGGCAAATAGTATTAATTCATACGGTGGCTTTTGGGGCTTATACAGCGCTGAAAACGGCATGACGTGGAATCAGCAAGAGGTCACTATAAATGGTTTGTCCATGATGCCATTTGGTTTCGCAACGTCAAATGGTGATGGGTATGGGCTAACTGATGACGCGAGCTGGTGGCCATAATGACAATTCAATATTTAAGCTGCGACATTGTCGAAAGCCCTCATATTCAGTGGGTGGATTACGCGCTGACCATTGTCGATGACTCCCCCGACGACGTAATCCCCATTCGTGCTTGGATTAACAATAAAGCGTCGTTTGCTGCGGGGGTAAAGTCGGGCGCTAGCGTGCTGCGCCTCGCTCCCGCTTACCTTCCACAGTTCGTCACTTTTATGGCAATAAAAGGCGATGGGCAAAAAGTGTATTTCTCCCGCGAGATCGACTTCTTAAGCGATGTCGCGATAACGATCTATGCGATAGATGAGACTGGGTCAGGCCCCGGCGGTGGGGGTGGGCAAGCACACGTAGCCGGCACGGTTACTATTGAGGGGGCTGCTGCTGCCCGCGATATTATTGTTATTAGCGACGACAAAGCTGGGGGTCGTAAAGTGTTGGCAGAAGGCGCCAGCGCCGGCGACGGCAGTTTTGATATTAACTATACCGACTGGGGCGGGGCGGTGATCGCGCTATCTATCGACGAATATGGCATTGCCTTCCCGTCGGAAACTGCCCTCAATAGCGGCGAAGTGGTTCACCCGACAACGCCGAACGGCTACGTTTATACAGTGTCGCAAGCGGGCACGACTGGCACTTCTGAACCCGCGTGGCCAACCTCGGGCACGGTCCAAAGCGGTAGTGCCACGTTCACCGCGCGCCGCTATTATCGCCCGATTGCGAGTGGGCCGCTTAACGGTGAGCTTATTCCATGATTTATATTGTCGAGCCATGGGATGCAGTAGATTTACTGTTTACGGTTTCGCCATACAGTGCGCCAGATCCGCTTGCTGTCGAGCTAGATTTTGTCGACGTTCAGTATTACGGGCCTATACCGTGGGCGACACCTTCGATTACTGCTGAGCTTCGGGCAATGCTGCAGACGGCTAGCGCCGAAGGCAATGAAACAGCGATCAGGGCAGCTGAGGCGACCTTGGCAGATCGAGATGCGCGGCTAGATTGCGGCCGTGCGATCGTTGGCGATGACAGCATTCAGCTGCTATTCGCAAAATCCGAACTCAGTGATATGGCTACTGGCTTAAGCTTGGCCACCGCAGGTATTAGTTTTGGTGAGCTGCTCGGGGGCTGGAATAACACCGTAGTGGCTGATACTGAGCGAACGCAGTCATGGAATGAGGCGGCGGCGATCGACAAGCGAGATTATGTTTCGTCCTGGATAATGACAAGCCAGTTCGTGGATCAGTCTCGATCAGCAATCTGGTTTAGCGTGAACGTGTCGGGCAAAGTTTACGATGACGATGCAGCACGTTTGGCGCTGCAAAACACCGACACCGGGCTTTCGGTCACGTTAAATTTTCACGGTGAACCCAGCAAACCCGAAAACCCGATTGATATGGTCTTTGCTTTTGGTTATGTCGTTCCGGCGCGGCCAATCGTTCCCCACGACGTCACAACGTCAATCACCGCGCGGCAGGCAACCGCTCGCGATGACGACAAAAATATCCCCTGGGGTCTAGGTGATAGCATTTGGCGCGGCTGGAATTTGCCTTATCCGGTAGGTCCAAATTTACCGCCTGGACCGTTGCCCGGCGAAATTCCTGAAATCAAGCTGGTATACCTGAGCATGAATACTCTGCAGATTGAAACCATTATTGACGAGACGCCCCTCGATATTAAAGACGTCTCGATCAGCCTCGATATCGACTCGCTGAGCTGGCAGTTTAGCGGCACCGTTTACGGCGAAGCTTCGCTTAACCTTGTCAAGCCTGACGAGGGCGGCATGAAAGAGATCAGCGTTACGATCAATGGGCATGAATGGCTGCTTATGATCGAGCGTTATACGAGCGACGAGCAATTCCCCACCAAGAAGTTTGCCATTACAGGCATAACGCGAACGCAATACATGGCAGCACCGTTCGCGCCGACGCGATCCTATACCAATGCAGTCGCCACAACAGCAAAGCAGGCCTGTGAAAACGAGCTGGCCAGCACAGGCTTTACGCTTGCATGGGCATTGGGTGGTGATGCGGACCTGCCGGACTGGGCGATCCCAGCCGGGGCGCTAAGCTATCGCGATCGCAGTCCCGCGCAAGTCATAGGGCAGATCGTAAAAGCGGCTGGGGGGGTAATGATCCCGAGCCGAAATAGCGACTCGTGGACAATAAAGCCCCGCTACAGTACCCCGTCTTGGCAGTGGAGCGGCGCCTCTCCTGACGTGGTGATTTATGTCGGCATGGTGCGCAGTAGATCCGCACAGTTCGAGCCGGGGCCGAGCTTCGACGCATGCTATGTGAGCGGTATCAACCAAGGCGAGGCCGTGGATGTGCGCAGGCAAGGCAGCGGGGGCCTAAGCCCCATGCCTGACATATACGACGATCTAATCACTGACGCCCAGCCCGCAATAAGCCGTGGCAAGGTCGAGCTATCTGCCGCAGGCAATAAAGTAATCGAAACTCTGTCTGTACTGATCCCCGAAAATGCCGCCGCGCCAGGCATTATCACGCCGGGTCAAATAGCTAAAATCATCCATGATGACGCCGAACAGGACTATTTCGCATTAGTGCTGTCGACACGAATCTCCGTGCAGCGCGCTGGCGCTGCCGAGATCTATCAAAGCGTAACGCTGGAGCGTGCTGCATGAGTACCCGCAATCCTTGGCTGAAATTCAGCAAACTGCTCAAAGGCGAGGGGCGCACCGTCGTCACCGTACAAAGCAATAACGGCGACGGCACAAGTACGGTCACCACCCGCGACGGCACAAGTATCAAGGTGAAGGGCGAGGGCGTAGCCGCGACAAAAAAAGCAATAATTGAAGGCGGCGAGCTACGTTACGAGGTGCCAAACCTTAGTAGCTCGGTTGTTGAGGTGTAAATAGGTAGGGCTCAATTTATGAGTGCTGATTATTAATCATCGCTATCAAAGGTTTTCTTTTTCCCGTGTACGGATTTGTACTGAATGACCACGCGAAGCTTAATAGCATCGTCCAATTGCTGTATGTATGTTGCGTGATTGACGAGACAGGTTATGGCGAGAAGTTGAATTGATTCACCAGCTCCGACGACAGAGTTGTTTCCTAATGTTGTTAGTGATTTCGAATTCGGTATTCCTAGGCCATTCACTACTGTACTCAGCTCCTTTTCAAACGCATCTTTTGGCAAGTTAATCTGATTAACATAGTACTCAACCATAGTTATTAGCGCGGGCCCTCCGCCTTTGTTGTCTATTGAGTAGGCATATTGAGTGGCTGATTTAACCGCGCTAGGTGAAATATGCGGCTCCATTGCGCGTATTGTGCTCCACCAATTAAACAAAAGGGAACCAAGTGAAATCACTGCAGATATAATTGCGATGTAAATACTTATAGTTTGAACGTCCATTGTTTACCTAAGTTATTTGATTTTGACTTTAGTTGCATGAGGTATTTCGAGAGAGTCTTGCTCTATAGTGTGCCCAGAGCTCAAGCCTTGATGATGCTCAATCTGCAGAGTTACTTCTTTGTGGTTTATATCAATAATTTTAACGATAATTTCATCATCAATACGCAGAACTTCGCCCACTCGACGCATAATAACCAGCATGTTTGATCCTCCGTGATCGAATGCCGTTCCATGGATAGTAATTAGGCTGTCGGCTTAAGCTTTAATCTGACTCAATGTACTCAACATCAATAGTCGGAATGATTTGGCGTTGCGGGCTAACATCAACAACAATGTGTGTGTCCAGAATCTCAAGAAGCTGCACAACAACAGCGCCATCGTCCCAAATAACCTCGCCAACTTTAATGCTTGTTTGCATACTTTAGATCCTCCGTGATCAGGTGTTTACTCTTTATGTAGTACCGGGCGCCATATTGGCACCCGGTATAGTGGAGTTTAAACCAGAATAACTGGCAGCCAAGTCGGGACGTCGTGCAGGCAAGGCCAGAACATAGAAATAATCTGCGCAATGTCTGCTATGGCTCCCAGAACAGCGATGAATATAGTCATCGTCAAATCCTCAAAAAAGAGGCGAAGTACTAGCCAAGGATAAATTGATTGGGTAGTATTCGCCTTGAGATTGTTAGTAGAAAACCCTAAATCAAGTTTTGCCGACTTGACTAGGAACCCAAAACGCTTGCCCCTTCCGAGGGGCGGTCGATATCGTTATGCGATAATTGCTCCTTTTTTTTGCTTCTAAGTCTACAAGGTAATAAGGTTTCCATCATTTCGCAAGCACAAGATGCTGTGGGTCTTCTGTGGATAAAGTGTGAGTAAATGGTGGGTGAAAATCGCCCTATTTGTGACGCCTTATTGCGCGGGCTTTTCAGTGCCGTACTGAGGTGGTGAGTACATTCACAGGCGAGGTAGACGGATTATGCACAAGGCAATCTTTTTTCAGTGAAATGCTGTTTTTTGTATGAAATAGCAGTATTTACTCTGTGCAAGGCCTTGGCACCATCCGCAACCGCCCGTTATCTACCACTGCGTAAACGCCTAAGCTAGTTAAGCATCCCTGAATAGCCATCCCTTCTGTCACGTTCTGCCACTTCGGCGTTGCGGCTACCGACGTGCTGTACTGGTAAACATCTAGCTTCACGGGCTTTGCGCCTTCGATCTTGAGGGCATCTTCAAGGTCAATAAACCCGCGCCATGGCATGCGCTCAAAATCGCCCGTCTTAGTAAGCACTGGTAAGTGCTCGTGGCTCGGCGGCGAGTTCTCGCTGATGGATTTAAAAACAGCGTTGTAGCGGTATCTGAGTTGTATCATTACTGTGAATATATACAGTAGTATGGAGCGAGGCAATCCGTGGAGGGCGTATGGTTTTTCGTTGGCTATTAGACAGCTATTAGACAGGCAATAAAAAAGGGTTACATCCTGAGATGTAACCCTTTGATTTGTTTGGCTCCGCCTGCTGGGCTCGAACCAGCGACCCAATGATTAACAGTCATTTGCTCTACCAACTGAGCTAAGGCGGATCAGCTTCAACAGCTGAGGACGCGCATATTAAGGAGGTTTCCTAAGTGCGTCAACCCTTTGTCGAAGAAAAAGTTGTATTGGTGGTTTTCTGAACAAATTCCGCCGCTTAGCGCGAAGTGACGACTAGTTTGCAGCATCTTTGCGGGCGGGGAGGTGGAGGGGTACTATGGGTGGTTTTCTGCAGCGAGTGCCCGGTGGATGTCTAAACCTTTTCAAGTAGTGTCTAAATTCGCCCCAGCGGGCGATCAGCCTGCGGCGATTGCCGGCTTGATAGAGGGCGTGAACGCGGGGCTCCATGCCCAGACCCTACTCGGGGTGACGGGCTCAGGTAAAACCTTCACCATTGCCAATGTGATTGAGTCGCTGCAGCGGCCGACTATCGTTATGGCGCCGAATAAGACCTTGGCGGCCCAGCTCTACGGTGAGTTTAAAGAATTCTTCCCCAATAACGCGGTTGAGTACTTCGTGTCTTATTACGATTACTATCAGCCGGAGGCCTATGTTGCGGCTTCAGACACGTTTATCGAAAAAGATGCTTCGATTAACGACCATATTGAGCAAATGCGCTTATCGGCGACTAAGGCGCTGATGGAGCGCTCTGATGCAATTATTGTTGCCTCGGTTTCGGCAATATACGGTTTGGGTGACCCCGAGCTGTATTTCAAAATGATTTTGCATTTGGTGCGGGGCGAGCGAATCGACCAGCGTCAGTTGCTGCGTCGTTTGGCTGAGCTGCAATACACGCGCAATGATATTGCCTTTCAGCGCGGTACCTACCGTGTTCGTGGCGACGTGATCGATATTTTCCCTGCCGACAGCGAAAAAGACGCGGTGCGGGTGGAGTTGTTTGATGATGAAATTGATTCTATCACTGGTTTTGATCCGTTAACCGGGGAGTCTTTTGGGAAATTTCCACGCGTCACAATTTATCCAAAAAGCCATTATGTGACCCCTCGGGATACTCTGCTTAAAGCGGTGGATTTTATAGAAGAGGAAATGCTTGAGCGGCTGAAGCATCTTCGCGAGAATGATTTGTTGGTAGAAGCTCAGCGTCTTGAGCAGCGCACTCGCTATGATATTGAAATGATTCGCGAGCTGGGCTACTGCAATGGTATAGAAAACTACTCGCGCTATCTTTCCGGTAGAGAGCCTGGCGCAGCGCCGCCGACCTTGTTTGACTACTTGCCTAAAGATGCCTTGGTTGTGGTGGATGAGTCTCATGTGACGATTCCTCAGATCGGCGCCATGTACAAGGGCGACCGCTCACGCAAAGAGACCTTGGTGCAATACGGTTTTCGCCTGCCATCGGCATTGGATAATCGGCCCATGCGCTTTGAAGAGTGGGAGCGCTTGGTGCCGCAAATGATTATGGTGTCGGCCACGCCGGGCAATTACGAGGCAGAGCACTCTGCGCGTACAGTCGAGCAGGTGGTGCGGCCAACCGGTTTGATCGATCCGCAAATTGAAGTGCGACCTGCCACGACGCAGGTCGATGACTTGCTCTCCGAAATTACTAAGCGTACCGACGTGGGTGAGCGGGTGCTGGTCACGACGCTCACCAAGCGTATGGCCGAGGATTTGGCTGAGTATTTAGATGAGCACGGTATTCGCGTTCGCTACCTTCACTCCGATATAGATACGGTCGAGCGGGTAGAGATTATCCGCGATCTGCGTTTGGGTAAATTCGATGTGCTGGTAGGTATTAACCTGTTGCGTGAAGGTTTGGATATGCCTGAGGTCTCGTTGGTGGCGATTTTGGATGCTGACAAAGAAGGCTTTCTGCGCTCCGAGCGTTCATTAATCCAAACTATTGGTCGCGCTGCACGTAACCTCAACGGCAAGGCAATTCTCTATGGCGACCGCATCACTGGCTCAATGGAGCGTGCCATTGGTGAAACCGAACGTCGCCGCGAGAAGCAAATCGCTCACAACTTAAAACACAATATCACGCCTGTTGGTGTTAAAAAGTCAGTAGAAGATATTCTCGACGCTGGTGCGATCCCTGGCTCAAAAGGCAAAAAGCACAATCGCCAAGACAATCGCAAAGTAGCTGAGCCTTCCGGAGACTACTTGCAGGATGCGGCGGTGATGTCGACAGCCGAACTGGCCAAGCTCCTTAAAAAGCTCGAGCAAGATATGCAAAAACATGCCAAAAATCTCGAGTTTGAAGCGGCAGCCAATGTGCGCGATAAATTATCAGAAATTAAACAACGGTTTTTTACCACCTAGGAAATCCGTATTAACTATTGAACTACACAAGCACCGTGACTATAATGCGCGTCGTCTATAGGACTATAGCTCAGTTGGTTAGAGCGCTACCTTGACATGGTAGAGGTCCCCAGTTCGAATCTGGGTAGTCCTACCAAACACAAAAAAGGCCCGCTAAATAGTGGGCCTTTTTTATGTTTGGTGCTATCGCCTAGCGCGAAGTTCATCTGTAAATCGTACCGGCAAAACGCTAGACGGGAGACGGAAAACGCAAAAGCCGCAAATCTAGGGGCTTACGTTTTCTTCGTCCTTAGCGCCTCCCATCTCCCATCAAGCCTCTCCCAATCACATCGTCCCGGAAATCGCGGTATCCAATAAAATACTCGCCTCTGGATTGCCGTTTTGCTTCAGGTAATTGCTACCCACATCAGTAAACTTAGGAATCATCTCCGCGCCCATACCCAATGATTTAAATTGGGAAACCAGCTGAGCTCCTGCTTTTAAAGAAGGGTTGGAGTCAGTTGCCATTTTCATTGCGCTGCCAAGTAAGCCGCCTTCACCCTTGGCTGCAGTAGTCACTGTTGGCGCGGCGTTGAGCAGACCACTCGCGCCGGGAATGGCGTTGGCGATGACGTTAAAGTCATTTCCAGATAATAAGCTTTGTGCGGTCTGCAGCAAGGCGCCCATACCACCGGTAGCTTGTGATGTGCTTACGCCGAGTGTTTGGCTTAGTAGTGGCAGTAGTTGAATGCCTGTTTGAATCATGCTGCCGGTAGCGGTTTGATTGGCCGCTGCGGCGGTGTTGGTGTCAAGGGATACGCCGCTGCTTATGCTTACTTCGCTGCTCGATGCGTTGCTTGTCGTTGTGCTTGTGGTGGTTGTAGTAATGCTGCCGGTTTTCTCGGCGGGCGATGCCTTGGCTGGCTTACTTTCTTCTGTTGGTGCTGGCTCTGGTGAGCTAAAGATACTTGTTAGGCTGTCCCAGAAACCAGCGTTGGCTTGCAGGCTAAATGCGCAAAATACGGCGATAGATAGTGTTTTTTTCATTGATCGTTCTCGCTTGAATCGAAGTGGGTCTGCTTAGATTGATAGTTAGCTTAGGTGCATGTTCAGCGTCTCGCCACTCACTGCAGCGACTGTAAGTCAGCTGTTGGCCTGTTAAGTTCAATGGCGGCACTCGGGAGTCCTTGATTTGCGGCGGGTTTCGGCTTGCGAAGCGGTAGCGCTATGGCCATAATAGCGCGCTTAAACCCTCTGCAGTTTTATGCTGTAATTTATATGTCACGTGACCTTTGGTAGGGGCCACCACTGAAAGGATAAGCTTATGCCAGTTATTACGCTTCCCGACGCGAGTCAGCGCGTTTTTGATAACCCCGTTACTGTCGCCGATGTTGCCATGGATATTGGTGCGGGCCTTGCCAAGGCTGCACTTGCTGGTCGGGTGAACGGTAGCTTGGTCGACACAAGTTATTTGATTTCGGAAGACGCCGAGCTGGGTATCATTACAGAGCGAGATGAAGAGGGTGTGGATATTATCCGCCACTCGACCGCGCATTTGCTGGCGATGGCGGTGCAGGATCTGTTTCCCGGTGCGCAAGTGACTATTGGCCCCGTTATCGAAGATGGCTTCTACTATGATTTTGCTTACGAGCGCGCCTTTACCCCAGAAGACCTAGAAAAAATCGAAGCACGGATGACTGAATTGTCCTCTGCGGATTTGACTGTGTCGCGCAAGGTGATGAGTCGCGAGGAGGCGGTCAAGGCGTTTAGTGATTTGGGCGAAGAGTATAAAGTTGAAATCATTAAAGACCTGCCGGGAAATGAAGATATATCTGTTTATGCGCAGGGCGACTGGATGGATTTGTGTCGTGGTCCCCACGTACCCAGCACTGGCAAGTTAAACGCCTTTAAATTGACCAAGGTTGCTGGCGCCTACTGGCGCGGTGATCAGGCTAATGCCATGTTACAGCGTATTTACGGCACCGCCTGGGGTAATAAGAAAGCGCTGAAAGCCTATTTAAACCGTATTGCTGAAGCTGAAAAGCGCGATCACCGTAAAGTGGCGAAAAAGCTCGACCTCTTCCATATGCAGGAAGAGGCGCCGGGCATGGTGTTTTGGCACCCCAAGGGCTGGAGTGTCTATCAGGCTATTGAGCAGTATATGCGCGACAAACAGCGCAAAAATGACTACCAAGAAATTCGGACCCCGCAGGTAGTGGATATTTCCCTGTGGGAAAAGTCAGGTCACGCCGATAAATTCAGTGATGGCATGTTTACCCTAAGTGCAGATGAGCGCACTTTTGCGGTCAAACCAATGAACTGCCCATGTCATGTGCAGGTGTTTAATCAGGGCTTGCGCAGCTACCGTGATTTGCCATTGCGTTTGGCGGAGTTTGGTTCTTGTCACCGCAATGAGCCATCGGGTTCGCTGCACGGTATTATGCGGGTTCGGGGCTTTACCCAAGATGACGCCCATATCTTCTGTACTGAAAATCAAATTCAGCCCGAAGTTGCCTCCTTCATCGATTTCCTGCATGAAGTTTATGCGGACTTCGGCTTTACCGAGGTAATTTATCGTCTTTCAACGCGTCCCGAGCAGCGGGTGGGTAGCGAAGAAGATTGGGATCGCGCCGAGAAGGCCTTGGCCTTAGCCCTCGACAGTAAAGGCCTACCTTGGGAGCTGTTGCCCGGTGAAGGTGCTTTTTATGGTCCGAAGATTGAGTTCTCGTTAAAGGACTGTATCGGCCGAGTTTGGCAGTTGGGTACGATTCAGGTCGACTTCTCAATGCCGGGTCGTCTTGGCGCTCAGTATGTTGACGAAGCAGGTACTCGGCAAACGCCGGTGATGTTGCATCGCGCAATTTTGGGTTCTTTTGAACGATTTATTGGTATTTTGATCGAACACTACGAAGGCGCATTTCCGGTCTGGTTGGCGCCGGTTCAGGCGGTGGTCTGTAATATTACGGACAATCAGGCCGAATATGTGACAAATGTGCAAGATATATTGAGAGATTGTGGCTTTAGGGTCGATGCGGACTTGAGAAATGAGAAGATCGGCTTTAAAATCCGCGAGCACACAATTCAGAAGGTCCCCTTCCTTTTTGTCGTTGGTGACAAAGAGGTAGAAACCCAGACTGTTTCGGTACGTGCACGTAGTGGCGAAGATTTGGGGTCAGTGTCCATCAATGACCTCAGTAAACTCCTCGCAGACAGCGTAGCTAAACGCAGCCGCGCAAATTCGGAGAACTAGCAATTAAACGCGATAACGCAAAAGGGCGCAGCAAAAGAGCGCCGATAAACGAAGAAATTGAAGCCAATGAAGTTCGCTTAATCGACGCAGAGGGCAACCAGGTTGGTGTTGTCCCGCTGGCGGAGGCATTGAAAGCCGCGCAAGAAGCGACATTGGATCTAGTTCAGATCACTGATTCAGACCCAATTGTCTGTAAGATCATGGACTACGGCAAACATGTTTTCGAGGCCAAAAAGCAGCAAGCTGCGGCTCGGAAAAACCAAGTTCGAACTCAGGTTAAGGAAGTAAAATTCCGCCCGGGTACGGAAGATGGGGACTATCAGGTAAAACTGCGCAACCTGACACGTTTCTTGGAACACGGAGATAAAGCCAAGGTAACCCTGCGTTACCGCGGTCGTGAGATGGCCCACCAGGAATTGGGAATGCAGCTGTTGAAGCGGGTTGAAGAAGACCTTGCTGAATTCGGTTCTGTAGAACAATTTCCGAAAATGGAAGGTCGTCAATTGACCATGGTCATTGCTCCGAAAAAGAAAAAGTAGTGAGCTCTTAGGGCCTACTTGATTTAATTTACATTAAGAATGCGGAGTATCTAACGATGCCAAAACAGAAAGTACACAGCGGGGCGGCAAAACGCTTCAAGAAAACCGGTAGCGGTTATAAGCGCAAAAGCGCTCATAAAAGCCACATCTTGACCAAGATGACCACCAAACGTAAGCGTCAGCTACGTGGCACCAGTGCAGTCCATAAGTCGGACAAAGTTCTGGTTGACCGCATGTTGCGCGCCATCTGATTAACGTCATCAAGATTAAGAGGAATATTCTATGCCCCGCGTAAAACGTGGTGTGACCGCACACCGTCGTCATAAAAAGATTCTGAAACAAGCCAAGGGTTACTATGGTGCCCGTTCACGTATTTACCGTGTTGCAAAACAAGCGGTAATTAAAGCGGGTCAATACGCTTACCGTGACCGTCGTGCCAAGAAACGTGTTTTCCGCGCTTTGTGGATCACGCGTATTAACGCTGGATCACGTGCTAATGGCCTGAGCTATAGCCGTTTGATCGCTGGTTTGAAAAAAGCAGATATCGCTTTAGACCGTCGCGTATTGGCCGATTTGGCCGTACATGACAAAGAAGCCTTTGCTGTCATCGTAGAACGCGCGAAAACAGCCTTAGCTTAAAAAGCGATAGGCCGTTGCGTAGCGGCCATATAGCTTTGTTTTACTATAGGGAAAGGGCTTGTGCCCTTTCCCTATTTTGTTTCTGACACAGTAAATTTAGCCACGCTGCAGTGCGGCGGGGCGTTAGCGCGGAGATTGGGAGCGCAGCATGGATAATCTAGAAGGGCTGGCGGCTGAAGCTGCGGCAAAAATCAGTGCCGCCACAGACGCGCCAACCTTAGATCAGGTACGGGTTGAGTATCTTGGCAAGAAAGGTCATATCACGGCCCTGCTAAAGGGCCTTGGCAAGCTGTCTGCTGAAGAGCGTCCCGCTGCGGGTGCTGAGATCAACCGCGTGAAAGAAGCGCTGTCAACGCAGATTGCCGACGCCAAACAGCTGCTGGATCTGGCGGCGGTAAATGCCCGGCTTGAAGCTGAAAAAATTGACGTGACCCTGTCTGGGCGCGGTCAGCAAGCCGGTGGCTTACACCCCGTAACCCGTACTATTGAGCGCATTAGTGCCTTCTTTGAAAGCATTGGCTTTGAAGTGGTTGAAGGCCCAGAGATTGAAGACGACTACCACAATTTTGAAGCCTTAAATATCCCTGCTCACCATCCTGCACGGGCGATGCACGATACCTTCTACGTTGACGAATCCACCGTTTTGCGTACCCATACCTCGCCGGTTCAGGTGCGGGTAATGGAAAGTAGCGAGCCGCCGTTAAAAGTCATCTGCCCAGGTCGTGTATACCGCTGTGACTCGGATTTGACCCACACCCCGATGTTTCACCAAGTCGAAGGTCTGTTGATCAGCGAAGAGTCCAGCTTTGCCGATCTTAAAGGCTTGGTCGAAGCCTTTTTACGTAGCTTCTTTGAAAAAGAATTAAATGTGCGTTTCCGTCCGTCTTACTTCCCCTTTACTGAGCCGTCGGCGGAAGTGGATATTGAATGCGTGATGTGTAATGGCGAGGGTTGCCGCGTATGTAGCCAAACCGGTTGGCTGGAAATTATGGGCTGCGGCATGGTTCATCCCCAGGTGTTTGAGCACGTTAATATCGACACCGAGCGCTTTACCGGTTTTGCCTTTGGTATGGGCGTTGAGCGCTTAGCGATGTTGCGTTACGGCGTTAACGATTTGCGTCTGTTTTTTGAGAATGACCTACGTTTCCTTGGTCAATTCAGATAATTCGGCCCCAGCGACAATATTCAAAACGGATAGCATATGAAATTTAGTGAACAGTGGTTGCGCGAGTGGGTTAACCCCACCGTTGGCACCGACGAGTTAGCAGCGCAAATTACCATGGCCGGCCTAGAAGTGGACGCCATTGATCCGGTAGCCAGTGTTTTCTCTGGCGTTGTGGTGGCTGAGATTGTGGCAACAGCGCCGCACCCCGACGCCGAAAAATTGCAGATTTGCCGCGTGAATGCCGGCAGCGAAGAAGTGCAGATTGTTTGCGGTGCCGCCAATGCCCGCCCCGGTATAAAAGTGCCGCTGGCGACCTTGGGCGCGGTATTGCCTGGCGATTTTAAAATCAAGAAAGCCAAGCTGCGGGGCGTTGAGTCCTTCGGTATGCTCTGCGCAGAAGAAGAGCTAGGCTTGGCAGAAAAATCTGATGGCCTGATGGAATTGCCAAGCGATGCGTCAGTCGGTGAAGATATTCGCGTGTTTTTGGGCTTAGACGACTCAATCATCGAGCTGGGTCTAACCCCGAATCGCGCCGACTGCCTGAGTGTTCGCGGTATTGCCCGTGAAGCAGCCGTGCTCAATGAAATGCCGTTTTCTGATTTAGAAATTGCTTCGGTGGCGGCAGTTAACGACAGTCAACTACCAATTCGGGTCGAGGCGGGTGCAGATTGCCCTCGCTATGCGGGTCGCGTTATTCGCAATGTTGATGTATCCAAGCCCAGTCCATTGTGGCTGCAAGAGAAGCTGCGCCGCTGTGGTTTACGTAGTATTGACGCAGTGGTTGATGTTACCAATTTCATATTGTTGGAATTGGGGCAGCCCATGCACGCCTTTGACTTAGATAAACTCAGCGGTGGGATGGTAGTACGGCACTCAAAGGCAGATGAGTCTTTGGAATTGCTTGACGGCCAAACACTGACCTTGCGTGAAGGCAGTTTGCTGATCGCCGACGAACAGCAGCCCCTTGCGCTCGCCGGTATTATGGGTGGTGAAGTGTCCTCGGTGACTTCTGCGACTCAGAGTCTGTTTTTAGAAGCGGCCTTCTTTACGCCTGATCTATTGGCAGGCCGGGCGCGGTCTTACGGCTTGCATACTGATTCCTCGCATCGCTTTGAGCGTGGCGTCGACTTTGAGCTGCCTGCACGGGCCATAGAGCGCGCCACGGCGCTGATAGTTGCGATATGTGGCGGTGAGCCAGGGCCGGTATCGCTTGTCGACTCAGCGGCCATGCCTGAGCGCAAGCCGATTCTGCTTCGTGAAAAGCGCATTGCCAAAGTGCTGGGCATGGATATGGCTGCCAGCGACGTAGAATCTATTCTCGCGGGTTTAGGTTTGACGGTAACACGTGTTGACGGTGGCTGGGACGTTATGGCGCCGAGCTGGCGTTTTGACATCACTATTGAAGTGGATTTACTCGAAGAATTGGCGCGGATTTACGGCTATAACCGCCTACCGGTGCGGCCGATTCAAGACGCGCTGACTATTCGCCCAGCGACGGAAAGCAAGCGCAGTCTGAGTGCGCTTCGCCAGCAATTGGTTGCCCGTGGCTATCAAGAGGCGGTGACTTACAGTTTTATTGATCCCGCAATGCATAAGGCGATGGCCGAGGGTGTGGAAGGTGTTGAGCTACTCAACCCAATTTCTGCCGATATGTCGGTTATGCGCACCAGTTTATTGCCCGGTTTGATAAAAACCGCCATGCACAATGCCAAACGTCAGCAGCCGCGTATTCGCATCTTTGAAGCGGGTCAGCGTTTTGTGAAGGGCGATAACGGCTTGCAGCAAATTCCAACGCTAGCGGCACTTATTACTGGTCGACGCACTGCTGAAAGTTGGAATGAAAACGGCGAATTAGTCGATTTTTATGATCTCAAAGGCGATTTAGAGAGCTTGCTGTCTGTTGCTGCTGGTGAAATTACCTTCGCGCCGGGCAGTTATGCCGCCCTGCACCCAGGTCAATGCGCCGATGTATTCTGCGATAACGTGCTAATTGGCCGTATTGGCGCTCTGCACCCAAGCCTGCAAGCCCAGTGGGATATGGTCAATCCGGTGTATTTGTTTGAGATTGATCAGCAGCCAGTATTGGCTCGCGATGTGCCTAAATTCAGTGAATTGTCTAAATTCCCTGAGGTGCGCCGGGACTTGGCCTTGATCGTTGCTCGCGAATTACCTGCAGCCGACGTGTTACAGGCAATTAGAGGCGCGGCAGGGGATTGCCTCAGTGACTTGAAGCTGTTTGACCTCTATCAAGGTAAAGGCATTGATCCTGAAAGAAAAAGTTTGGCTGTGGGCTTGACGTTCAGGCATTCATCACGCACTCTGAATGAGGAAGAGGTTAATCAATCTGTTGCGGCAGTTGTGCAAACCTTGCAGGAGGCATTTGGCGCAAGTTTAAGGAACTAGTGTGATGACGTCCCTCACTAAAGCAGAAATGGCCGAACGGTTATACGAAGAGCTAGGCTTTAATAAGCGTGAGGCGAAGGAGCTCGTGGAGTTGTTTTTTGAGCAGATTCGCCTCTGTTTGGAGAATAACGAGCAGGTGAAGATTTCCGGTTTCGGTAATTTTGACCTCCGTGACAAAAGTCAGCGCCCCGGGCGTAACCCCAAAACGGGAGAGGAGATTCCAATCTCTGCTCGTCGCGTGGTGACATTTAGGCCCGGCCAGAAATTAAAATCCAGGGTAGAGGACTATGCTGGAACCAAGTCATAACGACGAATTACCGCCTATACCAGGTAAGCGCTATTTCACTATTGGTGAAGTCAGTGAGCTGTGCTGTGTAAAACCTCATGTTCTTCGTTATTGGGAACAGGAATTCCCGCAGCTAACACCGGTAAAACGGCGCGGCAATCGCCGCTATTATCAGCATCAAGATGTGTTGATGATTCGCCAGATTCGCAGCTTCTTATACGAAGAGGGCTACACCATTGGTGGTGCCCGGCAGCGCATGTCTGGTGAAGTTGCTAAAGAAGAATCCTCACAGGCGCGGCAAGTTATTCGGCAAATGCTCGGTGAATTAGAAGAAGTCGCAAAACTTCTCAAAAGATAGTTCACTAAATCAATACGTTGGGGTATCATGCCACCCCTTAAATCGGGGCGTAGCGCAGTCTGGTAGCGCACCACACTGGGGGTGTGGGGGTCGCAGGTTCGAATCCTGCCGTTCCGACCAATTAAATAAAAAAGGCCACTCAAGCGAGTGGCCTTTTTTATTGGCAGTCACTTCATAAAGCCCTCCTTAAACAAGCGGAAAACCTCCCAGTAAAATCAACGCTAAATCGCGTTTCATCGTTAGGCAATATCCGCGTGCTAGCGTAATAGGCTGGCTTGCCCAAATATTGTTGCCGCTTTGTCGAAAACGTCTAGATTGCGTCTTGATCGGTGCAATTTATGCATAAGTTATTTTTAAGACGGCATAGCATAGCCATCGGAATAATCTCATTAAGGCCAAGTGAATTTTCATCATTCTTTGGCTTTAGTTACCTTGTTGCGGATGTTAACTATTTCAGGAGCCGATATGACGGCGTTTTTACGAAAGTTTATTATTCTGGTTGTGGTGTGCACCGCTCCGTCTCTGGTGTTGGCTTACTCACTGACAAATACACTTAAAAAAGGCAGCATTGCTTTTGGTTCCTGTCTTCAGCAATGGCAACCCCAGCCTGTTTGGCAATCGGTGATTGCTCTAAAGCCTCAAGCTTTTGTGTTTCTTGGTGACAATGTGTATAGCGATGTCGGCCCTTATCTTAACGCGGCGTTACCAGGTCGTATCAATCAAGCTTATGAGGACTTAGCTAAGGTCGAAGAGTTGCGGCGGTTTGGTATGGAAAAGAATATTGATGTGTTCGCAACATGGGATGACCATGATTACGGGCTTAACGATGGCGGTGCTGAATTTACTTATCAAACAGAGTCTCGGGCGTATTTCGCCGACTTTTTTGGCCTGGAGCTAGATCGCATTGGCGATTTGGATCAGCGCGGTATTTACCATTCTCGGTATCGTGATATTGGTGGGCTTAGGGTTCAGTTTTTAATGCTCGATACCCGCAGTTACCGTAGTCCCTTGAAGACAAGCGATCAGAAATCCGCTTGTAGCCCGACCGGGATCATACCGAATACTGATGACGACGCGACGATTCTAGGTGAAGAGCAATGGCGGTGGTTGGCTGGCGAGTTTAAAAAACCAGCAGATCTGAGGATTATAGCCAGTAGTATTCAGGTCTTGCCTACTGAGCATTGCTTTGAGAAGTGGGCTAATTTTCCCAATGAGCGGCAGCGGCTTTTCGAGCTGATCAAAAGTAGTGCGGTTAGCGGTGTAGTTATCATCAGTGGCGACCGACATTTGGCAGAAATATCGAAATTAGACGGTGCGCTGGGCTACCCGCTGTATGAGATTACTGCCAGTGGTTTGAATTCTGCGCTTGGCGCCAATAGCCCTGCGGCAAAAGAGCCTAATGTGTTGCGCACCTCGGCCAAAAATGTGCTGACTGATAATTTTGGTAGTATCCAGATAGAGCGGGGTGGTGACGATGCGGTTTTGCAATTTCAAATTCACAATGTGCGGGGCGAGGTACTGGACGAGGTTGAGTTATTATTGAGCGTTCTTAAGCCTGGAGCTTGATGTTGCTTGGTGTGCTATGGCCCCCGACTAAGGCAGTATGTTGCCTTAGTCGGCTTGTAAAGGGGCTTACCGTTTGCGAAGAATTAAACTGCCAATAGAGTAACCGGCGCCAAAGGAGCAGATCACGCCAATATCACCCGCGCTTAAGTCTTCGTGATGCTTGGCAAACGCAATAATAGATCCTGCCGAGGCGGTATTTGCATATTCATCAAGGACAATGGGCGCTTCTTCAAGCGTGGCGTCACGGCCGAGTAAACGCCTGCTGATTAGCAGGTTCATATTGATATTGGCCTGGTGTAGCCACCAGCGTTTCAATTCCGAAACCTGAATTCCGTGGCTCTGCAAATGGCTTTCAATGTGATCGGCGGCCATGGGGCAGACTTCTTTAAACACTTTGCGACCGTTTTGATGAAATAGCTTGTCTGCTGAGTAAGGATCTTCATCTGTTGTACGGGTAACATAGCCGAAGTTAGAGCGAATATTATTTGAGTAAGAGGTGACACTTTTGGTGCCGAGGACGTCAAAGGCGTGGGCAGACTGACAAGTTGCGCTGCTTTCTACCACGACAGCGGTCGCTACATCGCCAAAGATGAAGTGGGAATCCCTGTCCATATAATTGACTTGGGGAGAGGTGAGCTCAGGATTGATGACCAGTACACCTTTTGAACTGCCTGCTTTTATTGCGTCTACGGCGCGTTCTAAGCCAAATGTCGCCGCCGAACATGCGACTAGCATATCGAAGCCAAATCCCTGGATGCCTAAGGCCGCTTGCACTTCAATCGCGATAGCGGGATAGGAGCGCTGGGTATAAGCGCAAGACACTATAACCATGTCAATATCGGCGGCGGTTTTATTCGCGGCCTTTAGCGCTGCTGTGGCTGCAGCGATCGCCATTTCTGCTTGGTGGGACACTTGCTCGTCACTGCGTACCTCAAGTATCGGACGCATACGTGTTATATCTAAAGTCCCTTCTTTTGAATATATGTAGCGACTTTTAATTCCAGACACTTTTTCAATGAAATCGGCGCTAGACAGCGGCTTTGCTTCTAGATCTCCTGATTTAATGGCGACCTGATTTTCTAGATTGAAGTGTTCCGCCCAGGCGTTGTAGCTGCTTACGAGCTCCTCATTGCTAATGCAATGTGTTGGAGTCCACAGGCCGACCCCGCTAATGACAACAGAGGAGCTCATTTGATTCATCCTTATATTTTTCGTTTAAAGTATAGGTGAAAGTGTGACCGACATGGCGCATACAGTCTATATATTGAAATAACAAAAGCAAAATGACATTAAAAATACCTGCGGCACTAGGATGCGGCTTTCAAATTGACGCATCTTACCCCGTGCAGCTGAGTGAGTGCATAATCGATATAGCTCATGATTGGAGTTTAAACGATCACGCTAGGGCGTGGTGCCGTAAGCTTTGAGGCCGTCGCGGGTTAACTAGTTCTTGGTTTGGTTAGTTTCGTGGCGGGTGAATACTCCCTGAGCGGGGCCTATTCTACATATTGCCGTTTTAAATGTTCACGTTTTTGGGGGCTTAAGCCAAGGGCTTGCTCTAAATATTCATCCATTGAATTGAAATTTTCATCAATGGCGGCGAACGCGGCCTCGAGAAACTCGGGCCGGGTAGAAGTAAGCGTTGCGAAAAGGTCTGGGTCTACATCAGGCTTGTCGGCGGCGTATTTGTTAGTGAGGTACTCAAGTTCACCTGCTGGGGGGTAATATTGACTCGTGAGAAGATAGTCTTCCATAACGATATTACGGGGAACGTCAAGGGCAGACAGAATGAGTGCCGCAGCAAATCCAGTGCGGTCTTTGCCTGCGGAGCAGTGGAACATAAAGGCGCCGTCATCTAGGTTTAGTAATAACTCAAACATTTTGCGATAGGTTTGGCAGTGATTAAGCGCTAGCTCGCGATTTATTTGGGTCATCCATGTCGCCATTTGACCGGCGCCAATGTTGCTGATCTCGATGATGTCGTGCTGATTGCCAGGGCTGATACTGAGGTTGTGTATTGCTGCTGCGGACTGTGCACTGAGTTTAGTCATGTCCAGCTGGTACTCATGGGCATTCCGAAAATCGCAAATGACTTTAATTTCAAAGTCATTTAATAAGCGTTGATCGAGGTCGCTTAAATTGGAGAGTCGGCCTCCCCGTAACAGCTTTCGCCAGCGTGTTGTTCCACCGTCACGAGTTTGGTAGCCACCTAGGTCGCGCACGTTGGGAGCACCTTCGAGGGAGAGCCTACGGGTATTGACGTATGGTGATACGGTGGACATAGCGTTTTGGTCTCGTGTGGGGATGGTTAATATTAATCTGATATTTGATGTGATTGCCAGCATGTGGTCGTAGTGGGTTTTGTCGCAGCAAACCATGATGCGCAAGGAGCGCATTATTGACACTAGACATTTTCATGATGACCTTTTATTCTCCCTGTCATCATAAATTCCAATAATAAGCTTATAACGACGATTCCGATTAAGACCTTTATGAATAGTGCTATCTAAATCGCTCGATGTGGGCGGGTACGCTGACATTCTCAGGGAGTCAAATAAGGGTTTAAACTCAAGGAGATATTGTGCCGACTAAAACAATAATAAGAAAATCATCAATGAGGCTTATGTTAGATCAAAACAAGACGGCAGGAATAAAAAGACGAGCGGGTGGATTTACGCTGCAGCGCTTACTTGTGGTATTGGCTGTATCTTTGGCCCTGGGTTTGATTGTCTTTTTGCTATGGAAGATGCTGCGCAACCCCCTAGAGACTGGGCTCCATGTTATCCGCTTAGAGCAAATAGACAGCGCCGCTAAAGCTGACGTTGAGCTTAATCAGCAGATATTGCGAGCGCGATTAGCGCTTGAATCTGGCGCTAGGGAGCTTGAGCTGGCGCGAGACCGATTTGATGTTGCGCAGAGTTCCTTAAGCAGTGGTAAGGCAGGCTTAAGCGATTTGAGCCGGGATATTAACCAATCTTTACAAATATACCGAACCCAAGCGGGCGATAAATTGACGTTGCTGAATGATTATTCGGCGCGGTTGGCACGCTTGGCGCAATATTTTTCGGTGATGCGTGTGGCGGGTATTTCGGTGCTGAATGCGCCAGCGGTGAATAGCTCAGAGTCACTTCGTAAACGTATAATGACGTTGCTTCAAGAGGCCACAGCCTACAGTTTGCAGTCCTCGCCGGAGAATGCGTTTGTTATTGATCAGCTGGCGGCCGAGGTCAGCGAGGCTGCGGAACAGCTTGATAATGATGCTGCGCGGGGCGCCTTAGGCCACCTCCTTGAAACGGTAAGTTTGCTGCGCAGCAGTCGCGATGATTTACAGAAGCTAATTAGCCAGTTTGACGCAATCGAGACCGGAGCCGCTTTACAGAATTTACAATTGGCGTATGAAAATCATTTTCAGGGCCTGCAAGACACCGCCCGTCGCTACCGTCAAACCCTTGCGGTATATGCGGTTGCCCTGTTGTTAGCATTCGGGCTGATCGCGCTACGCTTGCGTTCAAGCTTCTCGGCTTTGGACAATGCGAACAATGAATTGCAGGATACCAATAGTAATCTAGAGCAAATTGTAAATAAGCGAACTCAGGCACTTAGTAAGGCCTTAGACGATTTGAAGATGCAGCAAGGCCAGCTCATTCAGTCTGAAAAAATGGCCTCGCTCGGGCAAATGGTTGCGGGGGTTGCCCACGAAATCAATACGCCGCTGGGTTATGCCAGTAGCAATGTGGAGATTATTCGAGAGTCTCTGCAGGGTATGGGGCAAGAAGTCGATGCGGAAAGCCTCGAAGAGTTTGATGTATTGCTGGCTGACGTAGAGTACGGCTTGAATCAAATTTCGGAATTGGTGATGAGCCTCAAGGACTTCAGTCGCGTTGATCGCTCTCAATCGCAACTGTTTGATTTGAACGCAGGCATTGATACAGCACTTAAAATTTGTAATAACCAGCTTAAAGATGGCATCAATATCGAGCGAAATTTCGCTGAGCTACCTGAGATAAGCTGTGCACCCTCGCAATTAAACCAAGTTTTTCTTAATCTTATTAATAATGCCGCGCAAGCCATGGATGGCCGAGGTTTGATCCAAATTACCACGCGTCAAGTCGATGCTTATGTCGAGGTTGCTATTAGAGATAATGGCAGCGGTATGGATGAGGATACGCGTGCGCATATATTCGAGCCGTTTTTTACGACCAAAGCCGTGGGCAAGGGCACAGGTTTAGGTTTGTCGATTGTATTCCGAATTATTGAAGATCACGGTGGCACTATCCAAGTTGAGTCTGAGCTTGGTAAAGGCACCGAGTTTGTGGTTCGACTGCCGATAAAGAAAATTGGGAAAGCGGCAGATGTTTCGCCTGCGAATGACGTGGTTCTGCTTGGAGAATAATAATGGATGAATTGGCAAATGTGGACACTGCGGAACAAAAGCCGCGTATCTTATTCGTTGATGATGAACCGCGCATTTTGGTCGCGTTAAAGGCTTTGTTTCGTAAAGATTACGATGTTGTGACAGCGAATTCTGGTGCCGCTGCGCTGGACATTCTCCGCGATGGAGATGTCGATGTTGTGGTGAGTGACCAGCGGATGCCGGAGATGACCGGTGTTGAGGTGTTGCGCTCAGCTAAGGACATTCGCCCCCGTGCGATCCGGGTTTTGCTTACCGGCTACTCTGATTTAAGTGCTATTTTGTCGGCGATTAATGACGGTGAAATTTTCCGCTTTATTAATAAACCTTGGTCTAATGTTGATTTGCGCCAAACTATCGCGGCGGCGGTCAAAGCGTCAGCCATCGAACATGTTGAGTTGGCGGCTGAAGAGGATATTAACGAGAAGGTTTACATTCCGGGTGTTGACGACGTTGGCACCTTGATTTTAGATGATGATGAAGCGACTCGCGATACCTTGCAGCGAGTGCTTGGTCGAGAGCGAGCAGTGTACTCTGCTAGAAATCTCGATGAAGGTCTTGAGCAGCTTGAAAAACATAAGATAGGCGTGATCATTACGGAGCTCACCGTGGGCGGCGAGGTCGTTACCGACTTGCTTAGTGCACTTAGGCAACATCATCCGAGCTTAGTCGCGATCGTGTTAACTGGGCAGTCTGATGCCGAGCAGGGTATTGACCTGATAAATCGCGGGCAAATTTATCGTTTTTTAAGCAAGCCAATTAGCGAGGGTCTATTGCGTGGCAGTGTTAATTTAGCCATGCGTCGCTATGAAATATTGCAAAAAAATCCGGCCCAAACATTACGTATTGCCGCAGAGGCGGCGCCACCGCCAGTAAATGATACTCGTGGAGTATTTAAGCGGATCGGCCGTTTGTTTGGTTTGACAGCATAGCTGCCTAAAGTCGGAGGTTGAATAGTGAGTGAAATGATGGAAGCAGCGGCATCGCCAAGAAAGACCGGGTTTGGACAGTCAGCTGAATCTGTAATTGCGATTTCTTTATTGGGTGTTTGTGCGGCGGCGGGTTTAGCGGCGTTTTTGTCGTCGGGTGGCGAGCAAAGTGTAACGAGAACTGCTGCGAGTGAAGCGGCGACCTTTGAGCTCACCGCTGCCCAGAGTGGTGAGGCGCTGCAATCGGAGGAGCAAGCTGTGCTCGCTGAATGGCAGCGTCGACTGGACGGCGAGTTTAGTCAACATGAGCAGAGTAAGCTTCAGCAGCAGCAATTAGCCACCTTGCAAGAGCAGTCTGCTGCATTGGCAATGGCTCAGGCTGCAGCGGAGGCTGCAGCCCGAGCTGCGGAAGCCGCGGAGGCGCGGGCCAGAAATGCTGAAAAGGAACGTCAGCAGGCAATTGCGTCGGCCCGCCAAAAAGAAGCCCCGGCTAAGGCGTCGCCTATTGGCGGAGTTTCGACTAAAGAAGACGTTAAGCCTGCGGTTGTTAGTCGCCGCGCCGCGTCAATTGATTGGGATAGCTGTGCTAGGCCGCAGTACCCTGATGAATCTGTGCGGCTAGGGCAGCAGGGTACCGTTACCATGGAGTTTTCACTTGATGCCTTGGGCGTTGTGCAAGACGGCCGGATTATTGAAACCAGCGGTACACGCCGTTTGGATTATCGCGCCTTGTCGGCCTTGTCTAAATGTAAGTTTGAACCCGAGTTAGTTAACGGTAAAGCGGTTGAGTCTTTAACCCAGCTTCGTTTTACGTGGAAGCTTACGCGCTAATACTTAGGTGGTCATTCCTTGGCGTGAATGACCTTCCGCTTTCTTTTTCCGTGCTGCTAGTCTTTTGGTGTAGTGGTCGCGGTGTCTTTGGCGTCTTGCTCGGCGCTGTCGGGTGTTTTGTTTTTTAGCCGATAGGCAAAGGCAATGATTTCGGCAACAGCAATATAGAGTTCTCGGGGAATTTCGCTCTCAAGCTCTACGTGGCTGAGAAGTTGGAGAAGCTGCTGGTTGCGGTATATTGGTATATCGTGCTCAGTGGCAATCATTAGTATTTGCCGCGCGAGCTCACCTTCGCCTTTGGCGCTAACAGTGGGTGCATTAAGACCATCGTAGTGCAAGGAGACCGCAATTTCGCCGGGCGTATTTGTCATGCTTGGTCTTCCAATAGTGATTGGCTAATAAGCGGTGAACCCGCCGCTGGGCTAATTCCTGTGTGAGTTTGAATTTCAGTGTCGAGGAGGCCTTGCTCAGCCAGCCGCTGGCTCAGTTCATATTGGTGTGTGTCAATCAGCTTACGGGTGGCCTGACTTTGGGTGTTAAAGCTTATTGTTACTTGCTTGCCGTGCTGACTTACAAGGGTGTTGATGGCACCTAAGCCGGGTAACTCAAAGTTTAAATTAATTTGCCAGCGTCGCTGGTATTGCTCGATATCGGGCTTGGTTTTTTCATGTGGATGCCCCTGTTCTTCGCGGGCACGCTGCCATTGTAGTTGAAGTTGCCAGACGTCGATGCCGTCGTCATCTAAAACAGGCAGTTCAATTAGGTATTGGTTTTGCTGAGGATCCTTTTGCTGTAGGTGGAGCAGTTGATGGGATTGCAGTCTGGCAATTGCACCGCGGCTATCTTGTAGTAGTTGTTTTACTAATGCTTCTTGGCTGAGCTTTGCCTCCCCTAGCTCGGGTGCAAGCCGGGGTTGTGAACGCAATACGCCGGGCAAATCGCTATTAGTGATTGGTCTGTTGTAGGTAGCGCTTGGACCAATATTCATTTTTTGGTTGTTTAGGGGTTGGTTCGGGCTTGCTTGGCCGCTTGTTACTAGCGACGAGTCGAGTTTTGCGCCGGTCCCCCGTGCTAACCCACTGTAGTCTTGGCTGAGCTTGGCAGGTTTGCTTGCGTTCTCTGGCGGGCTCGCCACGTTGCTCAAACGTAAGTTTTCTAGCTTTTGTGCGAGTCTTAGTAGGGCGGCTTTTAGGTCGCCTGGGGGTGCTATGCCGGCAGCGAGATTGCCTTCCATAAAAAAGCCACTGCTTTGGATCGCATTTAGGAGGCCAGCGGGGTTGGACACTTGCTGACGTGACGGTAGCGTGCCGAGGAATTCGGTACTGGCTTTACTGAGCGCTGCGTTGCTAGCAGGGCTGCTAATTAGCTGATTTATGTTGGCGAGTAACTGATTGATGCTCTGCTGTTGAGGCAGCATAGCTTTTAGCAGGGGGTTAATGGCGCTGGGGCTGGTGTTAATGACTTGGAGGGTCGGGCGCTGCAGGGCATCTTTGCCGGTTACCTGCAGCAATAGCTGCTCACCGCGGCGCAGCGCGGTCTGGCTTTCTGCCATTAGTCGCAGATTACCTGAAGCAAGTTCATAAAGATGGTCCGCGCGCTGCCCCATGACAACAGCGTTGAGCACCTTGTCTGTCGGTAATATTGGTGCTGGCCCAGCGGGGCGATTAAATGCCGCCGGCTGAGTTGCATTGCTCGGATTGATAATGACCATAGGTGGAATAGGGACTCGAGGGCGTTGTATTCATAATAGCGACATTTCTATCGTAAACTTGAGTTTTATTAGATCGCGTGCGATATAGTTGCGCACGACCTAGTTAGCTGTTCTAATAGTGATTGTTGATTTTATGGTTTTCACTGGCTGATTTTGCTTAATTTAAAGGAGTACGGAATGACTACGCTATACGATTTTGAAATTCGTAGCTTGCAAGGTAAGGAGCTTAATTTGTCTTCTTATAAGGGTAAGGTAGTGTTGGTGGTGAATACCGCAAGCAAATGTGGCCTTACACCGCAATATGAAGGTCTGCAGGCGCTTTACGAAAAATACAAAGACCAAGGTCTCGTTATACTGGGGGCGCCGTGTAATCAGTTTGCCAATCAAGAGCCCGGGGATGCAGGCGCGATTGAAGGTAGTTGTTTAGTGAATTACGGTGTCAGCTTTCCAATCACGGAAAAAATCGATGTTAACGGTAAAAATGCCCACCCCTTGTTTGCCTATTTGAAAAAGGCGGCACCGGGCACCTTGAGTAATGCAGTGAAATGGAATTTCACAAAGTTTTTGGTTGGTAAAGATGGTCAGGCGATAAAGCGTTTTGCACCAACCACTAAACCGGAAAGTATTGTTGCTGATATCGAAGCCGCGCTAGCTGCATGAGTATGGATTTGAGTGTGCCGCCGCCAAAGCTTGCGCAGTTGCAGTTAGAAAACCAGTTGTGTTTTCCTTTGTATGCAAGCTCGCGGCTTATTACTCGGCTATATCAGACGTATTTGACGCCGCTGGGCTTAACGTATCCGCAGTATATTGTCATGATGATTTTGTGGGAGCATGCGCCGTGTTCCATCAAAGCCGTAGGCGAAAAGGCCTTGCTCAATACCAATACGTTAACGCCCCTATTAAAGCGCTTAGAGCAGCAGGGGTTTGTACACCGGCGACGCGCTGGCCAAGATGAGCGAATGGTGCTTGTTCAGCTGAGTGAGGAGGGTGTGGCTTTGCAGGCTGCTTGCAGTGAGATACCGGAAAAATTGGCGGCTAAGCTTGGGGTGAGTCGTGACTCGTTATTAAGTTTAAAGACCTTGTTAGATGAAATTTTACCGGCGCTTTGTTTGGCCGTCGAAACTTAAAAACTTGTGGTTTATTTCGAGGTATAAAAAAACGGGCTCCTAGGAGCCCGTTTTACTGTGCAATTAAAACCTTAGTTAAAGGCTTTAATGATATTGCCCAGCATTTCTTTAGCATCGCCAAACAGCATCCGGGTGTTCTCTTTAAAGAACAGGGGATTGTCGATACCGGCAAAGCCCGACGCCATCGAACGCTTCATAACAAAGACGTTGCGCGCCAAATCAACATTGATAACGGGCATGCCATAGATTGGGCTGCCTTCCATTTCGCGCGCGGCTGGGTTAACTACGTCGTTAGCACCGATAACAATCGCCACGTCGAAGGTTTCCATGCGCGGGTTAACGGCATCCATTTCCAGTAGCAAGTCATATGAAACGTCGGCTTCTGCAAGCAGTACGTTCATGTGGCCAGGCATACGGCCAGCAACTGGGTGGATGGCGTAAACCACTTCCGCGCCATTTTTTTCGAGAAGCTCCTGAAGCTCTTTAACCACGTGCTGAGCCTGCGCTACCGCCATACCGTAACCAGGTACGATAACGACGCTGGCTGCGGCTTCAAGTACGTAGTAGGCATCTTCTGCAGTCATCGCCTTAGCTTCGCCTTCAATCTTGGCGGCGGCGCCACCGGCAGACACGGCACTAAAGCCACTAAACAGAACGTTGCTCAGTGAGCGGTTCATCGCTTTACACATAATCTGGGTCAGGATAATACCGCTGGCCCCAACAAGCGCGCCTGCAACAATCAGTATGATGTTGTTAATGGCGATACCTGCTGCGCAAGCCGCGAGGCCTGAGTAGCTGTTTAGCAGGGAGATGACCACTGGCATATCGGCGCCGCCGATAGGGATAACCAGCATGATACCGAGCAGCAATGCCAAGCCAATGACAATATACAGGTAGATAGCCGTGGCCGGGTTCAGAGTGAACATCACCGAGGCGGCAACGATGGCAAGGATTAGCAGAATATTGAAAACCCGCTGCCCGCCGAACACGATAGGTTTGCCTGCAATGCGTTCGCTGAGCTTACCCCAAGCAATCATACTGCCAGAGAACGTCACGCCGCCGATCAGGATTGACAGCACAATGGTGATCAGTTGGAAGGTGTTGGCATCCATACCGTACAGTGCTGCCCAGCCCACGAATAAGCTGGCTATGCCGCCAAAGCCGTTAAACAGTGCAACCATCTCAGGCATGCCTGTCATTTCAACGCGACGAGCCACGAGGGCGCCAATAACGCCGCCGACCACGACACCGGCCAAAATCCACTTGTAGTCGATAATGCTTTGGTCTAGCAGGGTGATGACAACAGCAATAAACATACCCAATGCAGAGATCAGGTTACCTTTACGGGCAGTCGCTGGCGAGCCCAGCATTTTTAAACCAAAAATAAACAGAACGGCAGCTGCCACGTAGGACAGGTTAACCAGTAATTCAATGCCCATTATTTAGCGTCTCCTTTCTTCTTGAACATTGCTAGCATCCGGTCGGTGACCATATAGCCGCCAATAACGTTGATGGTGGCCATGGCAACTGCAATGGTGCCAAGAACAGTGGCAAGCACGGTGTGCTCGGCGCCGGCGGAAGTAAGTGCGCCCACCAGCGTGATGCCCGATATGGCGTTAGAACCTGACATTAGGGGGGTGTGCAGGGTTGCAGGGACTTTATTGATCAGCTCAAAGCCTAAAAATATAGACAGCATTAAGATGAAAGCCAGAAATACTATTTCCATCATCTTCTCCTAGTTAATTAGGTTTTTAATGGTTTCGTTAACGATCTCGCCGCCGTGGGTAATCACACAGCCTTGGAGAATATCGTTTTCCATGTCGATAACCATCTTCTTGTCATCGCCGTTCCAGCCTTCGTCAACGAGGTTGAAGAGGTTGGCTGAGTACATTTGGCTGGCGTCGCGGCAGACAAAGTTAGACCAGTTGCCGTCACCAATAATAGTTACGCCATCTACAACCACGGTTTTGCCAGCGACCGAACCTTCGACGTTACCGCCGCTCTCGGCTGCCATGTCGACAATGACAGAGCCGGGTTTCATGCCCTTTATCATGTCGCTGGTTATCAGTACCGGTGGTTTACGGCCAAACAGTTGGGCAGTGGTGATAACGATGTCGGATTCAGCAATTTGCTTTTTCTGGCCTTCAAGCTGAAGTTTCATTTGCTCGTCAGTTAAAGCAACCGCGTAGCCATCTTTGGTTTGACCCGTTTCGCCCAGGTCGATTTCAAGGAACTTGCCGCCGAGTGAGCGCACTTGCTCAGCGACGACCGAGCGGGTGTCAAAAGCAACAACCTTCGAACCGAGGCGCTTTGCGGTTGCGATGGCCTGTAGACCTGCAACGCCAGCGCCAATGATAAATGTTGTTGACGGCTTAAGAGTGCCGGCAGGGGTCATCATCATTGGAAGGATGCGCGGTAGTTTAGTGGTCGCGAGTAATACCATCACGTAGCCCGCCAAGCTGGCCTGGGAGCTTAGTGCGTCCATTTTTTGCGAGCGCGTGCTACGTGGGATCATTTCCATGCTGATCGCGCTAACACCTTGGTCGCGGAATGCCTTAATTAGCGAATGTTCATTAAACGGATCTAAATAGCTGATATGGATGCAACCGGCTTTCATCTGGCCGATTTCATCTATACTAGGTTTGTTGATCCGCAGAATGATATCCGCTGAGGCGAGGATGGCCTGCCGATCACTGCTGACAGTGGCGCCGGCGTCGGTGTATTCCTGATCGCTGAAGCCACTGCCTAAGCCTAGGCCCGCTTCAACTTGCAGTGTCGCGCCGGCCCGTACTAGCTTTTTGGCATCTGTCGGAATGATCGCTACCCGGTTTTCATCGGCAGCGAGTTCTTTTGGGATTCCTATGAGCATCTTTGTAGATCCATTGTGGTTAACTGTTTTGTTATCGGGTAAACGACCTAGGATATTACAACTGGCTGCAATATGCGATAAATGTGTGTCATGTGGGTGTTATCTATTTCAGATAAAAGTGCCATAAATTAAGGTGATAGCGTCATGCGCTGTCGTGATGGGCGGCTTTTTTCCTGCGGCAGAATGGGTGTGTTGGGGCAGAGCTTGCTCAAAAGGGTATCGCGCAACGTTAAATGTGTCTTGATTGGGCGGATACTTAATAGGCTTAGGCAGATGTACTTATGGTGGCATAGCGCTCTGCGCCGATAAACTGATGTTTCGGCTGCCAGAGCTCAGCACAGCGTTTCAACATTGGGAAAATACGAGTATGCCAGGATGGTTGTAAACGACGTGAAAACCACAATTTTAAGAAAATGGCTGGCAAATGTTTAAACAAGGCTTCCTGGGTGTAGTGCTGGTAGCAGTACTGTATTTAATCGCCGGAAAGCTCGCACTTTTGCTCGCAATCCCTCCGGGTTATGCAACTGCAATTTGGCCTGCAGCCGGTGTCGCGTTGGCTTTACTGCTGCTTAATGGTTACCACCTTTGGCCCGGTGTCCTGCTAGGTTCATTTTTTGTCAATATCGATCTCGCGGGCTTTCAAAATGAGGCCTGGGGAGATTTTTATCCCACACTATGGCTTCCTCTTGTTATTAGTATTGGCGCAAGCGTGCAAGCCGTTGTCGGGGTTTGGTTGCTGAAGCGTTTTGTCGGTTATCCCTTTGAGTTGGATACTGTTCAGTCAGTTTGGCGTTTTATTTTGTATGGTTGCGGCATCGGTTGTATTCCAGGTGCAACAGTGGGGGCGTCGGCGCTTTGGTTTGCTGGGAAACTCGCGGCTGAGAACTACTGGTTTAACTGGTTTACATGGTGGGTTGGCGATGGCCTGGGGGTCATGATATTCGCTACCCTGATGTTTGTGTTTTATGCGCAGCCTAAGGAGGTTTGGCGTAGTCGTAGCCGGATCTTGCCCGCAGTTTTGCTCGGCGCCACGTTTATTATTGTCAGCTTATATGTCACTGCAAGTCGCTGGGAGCTGGCCAGGCAGCAAGCTGATTTTAATGGTCGCAGTGAGCAAGTATTCCAGCGGGCGCAATCCGTAATTGATGCTCATTTGGCTACCTTGTACTCGGTTCAAGGTTTGTTTGTAGCGTCTAAAGAGGTGACTCAAGCCGATTTTCGCGTGTTTGCCAGCGGGATTTTGTCTCGGAATCCAGGTTTTCAGGCGGTGGCTTGGAATGTCAGGGTCGCGGGTGAGGAGCGCCAGTTGTTGGAGTCTCAGATGAGCGCTGAAATGCGAACGCCGGTATTTATAACGCGGCGAGCAGATAATGGTGAGTTGGTTCTTCAAGAAAAAAGCGACGATTATGTTGTTATTCGCTACATAGAGCCCCTAGGTAAAAACTTAAGTGCGCTCGCCTATGATATTGGCTCGGCAGACCTTCCGCGCAAGGCTTTATTGCGTGCTGCGGGTACTCGAGCGCCTGCCGTTACCGACCCCATTCGTCTTGTGCAGGAGAGTGGTAGTCAGCAGGGTGTTGTTATTTACTTGCCGGTATATATGTCTTCTGCTGGCGGTGGTGATGCGCTAACGGGTTACGTGTCCGGCGTGTTTCGAGTAACAGATCTTATGGGCTTTTTGCTGACGCCAGATTTTTTGCACGGCGTATCGGTATCGGTTTTTGATGCGGCGGGGGACACTCTTTACCGTAGTGATCACACCGATCCGCTGGGCCGCGGTGCATTGTTTGTTGAGCGCAGGATTTTGCGTGTGGCCGATCAGGAGTGGCTGTTTCAAACTGATGCTAATCAGTCATTTCTTGTCGGTACGCGGTCGGTGGTGCCATGGGGTATGCTGGCAGCGGGTTTGCTGTTTACTGGTTTGCTGGGAATGTCGTTTTTGGTGCTAACGGGCCAAAAGCACCGCTCTGAAGTGGTTGGCGATGAGCTTAAGTTTATGCTGGCTCAGTTGCAGGAGACTCAGGAGCATTTGGTCGAGGCAGAAAAAATGGCATCTTTGGGGGGATTGGTAGCGGGGTTTGCCCACGAGTTGAATACGCCACTTGGCATCGCTATCACCGCAGAATCGACGCTCTCAGCGGACTTGCAGCGTCTGCACGAAATGCTTCCGGCATCGAGTGAGCCGTCTGTTGAGCTCTCTGAGTTACTGCAGCGTTTGCAGGAAGCGTCGCGCATCGTGCTGGCTAATATACAGCGAGCAGGGAGTTTGATAAGCAGCTTTAAGCAGGTGTCTGTCGATCAGGCTACCGCGGAAACCCGAGATATTAATTTGCATGAATATCTAAGTGATGTGTTTGTGCATCTGTCGCCGAGTTATCGGCGTAGCGGTCATGAGGTGGTATTGGATTGTCCGCGGACAATATCCTTGCGGACTGTGCCGGGAGGTTTGGCGCAAGTGGTGATTAATTTATTAAATAATAGTTTGATACATGCATTTTCCGAAGGTGAACACGGTCGGATTTCCCTGACGGTCAGTCAGCATGAATCGGGTGTTAATTTGGTGTTTAGCGATAATGGCATTGGGATGGCAGCTGAGCATGCCAAGAAGGTTTTTGAGCCCTTTTTTACGACTCGCCGTGGCGCTGGGGGTACCGGTTTGGGTTTGCACCTTGTCTACAATATTGTCCGGCAGCAATTGCAGGGGCAGATTAAGGTCAGTACGCAGGTGGGAAGGGGTATGCATTTTGATATTGCACTGCCGTTAGCGATAAATAAGTTTGTCGCGTAATTGTGGCTGATCTCTAGCGTTGCTGCCGCTGTATTATGGTGATTATTTGGGCGCGGGCCTGAGCCCTTTTAGAACTAAGTCCATAGAGGCGGCAACGTCGTCGGGGCTAATGCCGGGGGGCGGGCTGCTTAAGTGGTGGTGAAATAGTCCGATAATATGTGAGCGGATATGGTTGGCAATACACTCGGGGGGCAGCTCAGGTGTAACCAAGCCCGCATTCTGGGCTTTTTCAATAAACTGCTTGATGTGCGCAAAGCTAACCTTTCTATTGTGCTCAATGTGGGCATTTAATAGCTCAGTTTCATTGCTTAGCGAGTAGCGAAGAACGAAGCGGGTAATCTGCGCGGCTGCTGGCGTGTGGTAGGTTCGGCTAAAAGCGTCTACAACAACTTGTTTTAAAGTGTCTAGCGAGAGGGTGTCGCTTTCCTTTGTATTGAGAGCTGCCATGGCTGCTTCTGTTGGTGCATTAACGCGGTCAATCATGGCGACTATTAGTGACTCTTTGTCGCTGAAATGCCAATAAATCGCACCTCGGGTCACGCCCGCTGCTGAGGCGATATCATCGAGCCGGGTTCTGCTAATACCTTGATTGGCGAAGAGGTCCGCGGCGGCGTTTAATATGGCGCAGCGGGTAATTTCGGCGTCAGCTTTTGAGCGTCTCATGGCATTTTATATTCTTAGACGTTTTTGATTTAAGTACTTTACATACATACGGGTATGTATGTAAAGTACTTAAATTATGGGAAGTCTCCGTCAGAGGTTGCAGATGGTATTTGGTATTCAGTTCACCCCTCGTTCATTAATGCCTGTGTTTGCGCTGCTGATTGCGATTTTTGCGGTGAGTGGCTGCGATGATCAGCCGCAAGTTGCGCTAGAGCGGCCCGCTGTTGCAGTGAATGTGCTGCGGGCAGACGCGCACGCAGTGCCTATTGGCGGCTTGTATCCCGGACGGGCAATGGGCTCTAAGGAAGTGCAGATACGAGCGCGAGTTGAGGGAATCTTACTGCGCAGAACATATACAGAAGGCCAGGCAGTGAAAGCCGGGCAGTTATTGTTTCAAATTGACTCTGCACCCTTTCAGGTGGCGCTTAATCGCAGCAAAGCGCAGTTGGCGCAGGCTAACGCAGGACTGTCCGCTGCAGCGCGGCGTTGGGAGCGTGCTGGCGAGCTTATCAAGACCAATGCAATTAGTCGTCGAGAGCGCGATGACGCGGAGTCTGATCTAAATTTTGCAAAGGCGGCGGTCCAGCTTGCTGAAGCAGAGGTTGAGGCTGCGCAGATCAACTTGGATTACACGCAGGTGCGGGCGCCGATTGCAGGTATGACGAGCCGTGAACAGTTATCAGAAGGCAGCCTCGTTGGACCTGGGAATAGTTTGCTCACTGAAATAACGCAGCTAGACCCGATACTCGTCAATGTTTCACTGCCAGATAAGCTGATGCTCAGTATTCGCCGAATGATTGAGCGTGGTGAGGTCGAGTTTGCCGAAGGCAAGCGCGAGGTAGAAATTATCCTTGGGCCAGATGATACCTATCCGTATCTTGGGCATGTCGATTTTACCGAAAGCGCAATAGATAAAATGACGGGTACGGTTCAATTGCGGGCTACCGTACCCAATCCCGATAGCAGTTTATTGCCGGGCCAATTTTTACGGGTGCGGCTGCACGGTTTGGTTAGTCTGCGATCTATTGTTGTGCCCGCACGGGCTATTATGCAGAGCGCTCAGGGTGTTTATGTGTATCGAGTTGATAAAGATAATCGCGCTGAAATCGTAAATGTGACGCTGGGCTTGGAGTCAGAAGAAGGCGTCATCATTGAATCTGGTTTAAATGTTGGCGATCTCGTTGTTGTTGACGGCGTATCGAGGGTGCAGGCTGGTACATTGTTAGCGCCAACCGAAATAGTCGCTGAGGGCTCTGCCGAAGCTCTTGCTGTGGAGGGTAAAGCCCAGTGAGTGCGCGCTTTTTTATAGACCGGCCGGTATTGTCGATTGTTTTGTCCTTAATGATTTTATTGGCCGGTGCCACCGCAATGGGGCGTTTGCCTATTGCCTTGTATCCAGAGTTTTTGCCACCAGAAATAGTTGTTACGGCAAGTTACCCCGGTGCAAATGCTGAAACCTTAGCTGAAACCGTCGCGGCGCCGCTAGAGCAGCAAATTAATGGTGTAGACGGCATGCTGTATATGTCTACACAGGCGTCGAGTTCAGGTGTGGTGAGCATCAGCGTTGTTTTTGCCACCGGTACCGACCCCGATCAGGCTGCGATCAACGTTAGTAATCGCGTTGCGGTTGCCGAGAACCGGTTGCCAGAAGCGGTAAAGCGATTAGGTATTCAGGTCAGCAAGCGGTCGACCAGTATTTTGATGATCTACGCGCTAACCTCAGATAACCCCCAGTACGATGCAATTTACCTGAGTAATTACGCATTATTAAACATTGTTGACGAGCTGCGCCGGTTGCCCGGTATTGGCGATGCGCGCTTATTGGGCGCCAAAGACTATTCGATGCGAATTTGGTTGCAGCCAGATCGTTTGGCTGAATTCGCCCTAACACCCGCCGATGTCGCCCGGGCGGTGAGTGAGCAAAACGCCAATTTTGCCGCTGGTAAATTTGCGGCTGAGCCCATGGTGAAGGAAACGGCGTTTACTTACACCGTGACTACCCAGGGACGCTTAGCGACCGTGGCGGAATTTGAACACATTATTTTACGTTCAAGTAATTCTGGCGCCACGCTTCGTTTGGGTGACGTGGCGCGGGTGGAACTAGGGGCTAAGGACTACGCATTTCAAGGGGCATTTAACGGCCAACCGGCCGTTCCAGTTGCGATGTACCTGCAACCAGGGGCTAATGCTTTGGAGACTGGGGCTGAGGCACAGGCGGTACTAGCGGCCGTGCGGGAGAAACTGCCAGAGGGCATTAATCTCGATCTTGCTTTTGATACAACGGTGTTTGTCGAACACTCAATTAAAGAGGTGGTAGCAACATTTTTTGAAGCCCTGTTGCTGGTAGTGCTCGTCATGTTTTTGTTTCTGCAAAATGTGCGCGCGACGATTATTCCTCTGCTGGCGATTCCGGTATCGATTATCGGCACATTTGCTGGTTTATATATTGTCGGCTTTTCAATTAATTTACTGACGCTTTTCGGTCTTATTCTCGCCATTGGCATCGTGGTAGATGACGCTATTATCGTTATTGAAAATGTTGAGCGCATCATGGAAGAGCAGCATGTCGATGCCAATACCGCGGTTAAGCGAGCAATGGAGGAGGTCTCTGGGCCTTTAATTGCTATTGTATTGGTGCTTTGCGCTGTATTCCTTCCCGTTATTTTTATGGACGGCCTCACCGGTGAGATGTACCGGCAATTCGCCGTTTCTATTTCGGTTTCCGTTATTTTATCGGGTATCGTCGCGTTAACACTGACCCCAGCATTGTGCTCTATGATGCTAAAAACCAAAGATCACAAACCGGCGGAAAGTGGCTTTTTGGGCGGATTTAATCGCGGGTTTAACGGCCTTCGTAATGGCTATGTATCCGCTACCAGCTGGGTACTTAATCACCGAGTATTGGGCTTGTTGATGTTTTCTGCCCTAATGGCGTCAATGTGGCTTTTGTTCCAAACCGTTCCGAAAGGTTTGGTTCCGGCAGAAGATCAAGGCTACGTCATTATGGTGTACAAAACGCCACCAGCAGCGTCGCTGTCGCGTACGGTGGCGGTAACCGATCCGATGAATCAACGCATTCTTAAGGAAGATGAAGTCAAAGGTGTGATGACCTTTGCCGGCTTTGATATTTTGTCGTCTGCCCAGAAAACCAACGCGGGCGTGTCGTTTGTTATGCTCAAAGATTGGTCTGAACGTCCAGAGGCGGCGCAAAGCTCTGTCGCAGTGGCGCAGCGTCTGCCGCGCTTGGGTGATGACCTGCTTGACGGCGTGATGTTTGCGTTTAACCCGCCGCCAATTATTGGTTTAAGTACCACGGGTGGCTTTGAGTTGTATGTGCAAAACCGTGGCGACAGTGATATGGCGATCATGGCTGAGGAGTTAAATCGCTTTATTCAAAAAGCCAATGAGCAGCCGGAGCTACAGGGGGTGTACAGTACTTTCGATATTAATACCCCACAGTATCGCCTGTTTTTAGATAGAGAGAAGGCGCTGAGTCTTGGCGTGCCGGTCGCAGATGTGTTCAGTACAATGCAGGCGACGTTTGGTAGCTTGTACGTAAATGACTTCACATTATTTGGTCGTAGTTTCCAGGTAAACCTGCAATCTGAAGAGGACTTTCGCGGTAGTCCGGAAGATTTAAGTAAAGTATTTGTGCGCTCGGTGAGTGGTAATCTGGTCTCCTTGCGAACATTGCTGCGTGTCGAGCGGATTGTTGGCCCAGATGCGGTAAGCAGATTTAACGGCTTTCCGGCTGCCAAGGTGTTGGGTAACCCCGCGCAAGGATACAGTTCCGGTGATGCTATTGCGGCGCTCGATCGCGTCGCGGCCGATATTCTGGGGCGTAATTTTACCTTGGGTTGGGTGGGTAGCTCCTATCAAGAGAAGGCCTCTGGCGGCTCTGGTGGCCAGGCATTTGTTTTAGCGGTGTTGATGGTGTTCCTTATTCTCGCGGCGCAGTACGAGCGTTGGATGGTCCCCGCGGCGGTTATTTTGGCAGTACCTTTTGCGATATTAGGCGCTATTGCCGCAACGTGGATGCGCGGTCTGGAAAACGATATTTATTTCCAAATTGGCTTGGTGTGTTTAATTGGTTTGGCGAGTAAAAATGCCATCTTAATTGTAGAATTTGCAATGCAAAAGCAGCGCCAGGGTATGGCGCTCGCCGACGCAGCAGTAGATGCTATTCGTCTGCGCTTTCGTCCAATTGTAATGACCTCTTTGGCCTTTACGCTCGGCTGCTTACCATTAGCGCTGGCCAGTGGCGCCGGGGCGGGGAGTCGCGTTTCACTCGGTACGGGGGTTATTGGTGGTATGTTGGTAGCCACATTTGTGGCGACGGTCTTTGTGCCTTTATTTTACGTTTTGTTTGCTGGTCTTGGTGAAAAGTTCAAGCGCGCCAAATAATGGCGCGCTTCATTGACTTGAATAAAAGGCAGCGATTATTAGGTTTATACTCTAGCTGCCTTGCATCCGAGCACTAAAATCCCAATCGGATTGACTGGTTATTTTTAAATGAATTGCATACTCATCGGCGCGGCGGCTGAGCAGCCATTGGCTTAAGCCCGGTTGACTGTTACCGAGGTAACGGGCGATTAAGCTGCTTAATACCACGCCGTCTGAGTCGCTTTTTAAGCTTGCTATTGCCTTGCCGCGCACGCCTTTATAGGGCACAGCGTTAACTGACACTTCAAATGCACAGTTAGGGTTGGCTTTTAATAAGCGAATAATTTTTGCGGATGCGTGGCTTGCGCACAGCAATTCACCCTCTTGATAAATAAACCACAGCGAGCAAATCACTGGGAAGCCGTCTTTGTCGATAGCAGCAAGTCGTATAGGAACTAGGCTGTTATTTAAGAATTCCGTCGTGTCCATAATTGCTCCGGTGCTCGTAGATTGCTTAGGGTTTTAATAGACGTATGCCTTGGCCCTCTATAGCGATGCGTTTCTGCTTATATAAGCGGCCTATGGCTTGTTTAAAAATCTTTTTGCTGACGCCAAACAAACTATAGATTGCTTCTGGTGGGCTTTTGTCGCCGACGGCAAGAAAGCCGTCATTGGCTTCAAGTTGGGCAATGATCTTGGCTGCAATATCGTTGCCGCCAATATTAATAGGTTGGATGCTGAGGTCGATACGACCGTCGTCGCGAACTTTTTTAACGTAAGCCGTCAGTGTTTCGCCTTTGCGCAGTGGTCGGATTAAGTCGCTATCGTAGAGTAGGCCCCAGTATTCATTGTCGATAACCGCTTTATATCCAAGCTCTGTTTTACCGGCAACGATAACGTCGAAGCGTTGGCCTCGGCTTAGGTGAGGGGCAGTATCTTCGATAAACTCGTCGAGCTTCATTGACGCGACAATACGGTAGCTTTTGTCTAAGTAAATTTTGACCAGGGCCTTTTTGCCTGCGGTGATTTCACCCATGTGCTCGGCATAGGGTAGCAGCAGCTCTTTATCTAGCCCCCAGTCCAAAAAAGCACCGGTATCATTGATCTGGGCAATTTTTAACAGGGCAACATCCCCTAATTGCGCCAGTGGCGTTTTACTGCTCGCAATTAAGCTGCCATCACTGTGGTGGTGAATAAAGCCGTCGACAATATCGCCGATTTGGCAATTCTCAGGGGCATTTTTTCGACTCAGGAAAATATCACCTAAGTCGCCGCCATCGAGATAAAAGCCAGCAGGTGATTGGCGGCTCACCGTAAGCCGGTTAACGCGACCGATGTCGGGCATTAATACTTCCTCAGAGGATTTAGCCGCAAGTCTAGTGCGACTTGCGGCTTGAGTACAGTAGGAAAAGTTGGCAGGTAAAGCGAGCGGCGGCAAGTTTGGCTCCGATGCGCAGCTAAGTGACGTGGCGTCTTATCATGGCGACGGCTGGAATGCTGTCATTATTGCGGTTTGGGGAATCATGTCTACGTACGGTGGTCGGCATGAGTAAGCGCCTTAAATGAGGCGTCTGTATAAGCCGGTATTTTACTAAATGAAACCGGGTGGGCGGTGATGTTTGGCGCTAATAACACGGCGTATTTGGCCATTGATCGCTGTTATTTAATTTCCACTAGTTTGACTTGTTTACTTCGAATAGTTTGCGGCGTACTGCACGACGATATTCACCTGGGCTGCTGGTGTTGTGTTGCTTGAATAAACGGCAGAAATAGCTGCTGTCGTTATAACCACATTGCTGACCTATTTCCTCAATGGAAAGATTGCTGTTTTGCAGGAGGTCTTGAGCTAATTCTAAGCGCATTTTCTGCATGTATTGCAGAGGCGGTAGGCCAGTGACTTGCCTAAACCGACGATGAAAGCTGCGCTCGCTGAGGCCGCTGAGGTGGGCAAGGTCTTTGATGTTAAATGCTTCGTTCAGGTGTCGTGCCAGCCAGTTTTGGGCGAGGGCAATCGTTTCATCGCGGTGCAGGTCATTGCGGTCAACTCGGTAGCTGTTCCGGGAGAACGGGCGACGGCTTTCTGGAGAGAACTGCTGGGCTACCCGACGGGCAATTGACGCGCCCCAATAGCGGTCAATGAGGTGTATCACTAAGTCCGCTGCTGAGTTAACGCTACCAGTGCAGAAAAGGTTGTCTGCTTGGGTAATAAGGTAATCGCGATGCAGGATTACTTGCGGGTAGCGGCTAGCGAAGTCGTCGAAATAGTGCCAGTGAGTGGTTGCTACTCGTTTGTTTAGCAATCCCGCTTCAGCGAGAAAATAGCTGGCATTACCTACAGCGCAAATATCAGCGCCGCGCCGTTCCTGCCGTTTTAACCAATCTTGGATTTCAGGGCGGGTAGGTGCACCTCGGTGAGGATGTCGCCAACGGCTTGGAATAATGATGAGGTCGTAGTTTTCGTCGGCGCAAAGTGTGGTGTTGGGGGTGATTTGCATGCCCCCTGACACGTGAATAGGCGCCGGGTCTAATCCGATAATTTCAATTTCAAGCAGGGGAGCACGGTCTTTTAGTTTAGACACGCTGTTCGCCGCCGTTAAAAGCTCCATTGGCAAGCTAATACTCGTGGCGAGGGCGTCGTGAAAAGCGAAAAGGGCGACTCGTTTCATGGCTGGCACATATGTCTCATTTTTTGGCGATTATATTATATTTCAATTAGCCTAACATCGTTAGACTACTCACTGAAATAGCAATCGCTAAAGATAAGGAATAAGTGTGAGTAAGCTTCCCGTAATTGTTGGTTTTGGTGGCGTTAATCCCGCCGGTCGTAGCTCTTTTCATCATGGTTATCGGCGAATGGTCATCGACGCGCTATCTCAGGAGAAGGCGACACAGACCTTCCGGAGTCTAGCAGCCATTATGGGTTTACCACCAGAAATGGCCGGTGACGAGGCGCAGCGCCGGTATATTCTGGAACACACCCTTATCCGTAAGATCGAAGGCAATGTTTTTAACACCGACCAAGTGGGTTGGAATAAACGCATGGCCTTGAGCGGCTGTGACGGTGATTTACAGTTTGTTACTCGGGCGCGGGATTTGCCCGATGAGCTTCCCGCCGGCTGGGCTGTGCAAGAACTCTGCGGCGGTAAGGTATCGGTCAAAATTAGTGATGGTTGTAATATTTTGCTGCCGACCACCCGCAAGATAGAGGTCTCTTCGGCGGGACAATTTCCGACGGGCTTTGATCCCAGTGCATTGTATGCGTCGCGGAGCCATCCGCGGGGTTTGCAGCTCGCGATTTGCGGTGTTTCCGACGCGCTGAATGCCATGGGAATTGAGTGGCAAACGGTGATGGATCGCATAAAACCTGACCAAATGGGGGTGTATGCCAGCTCGGCGATGGCGCAGCTTGATGACAATGGCTTCGGCGGTTTGCTGTCGGCTCGTGCCAATGGCGGCAGGGTGAGCTCGAAAAACTTGGCGCTTGGCTTGGCGGATATGCCAGCCGATTTTGTTAGTGCCTATGTGTTGGGTAGTGTGGGTACCAGTGGGCCTAGCTTAGGCGCTTGCGCTACGTTTTTTTATAATTTACGCCAAGCCGTGAATGAAATACGCAGCGGTAAAATTCGCGTCGCTGTCGTTGGTGTGGCCGAGTCGGCTGTTGATCCAAATATTATTGATGGCTATTACACCATGGGTGCGCTTGCTTCAGATGCCGATTTGTTGAAGCTAGATGCCGATAAAGGTTTAAGCGAGCCCGATCACCGCCGGGCCAGTCGTCCTTTTAGCAGTAATTGCGGGTTTACTGTTTCTGAATCATCTCAGTTTATTGTGCTCTTTGATGATGATTTGGCGATGGAGTTGGGCGCGCAAATACACGGTTCGGTACCTGATGTGTTTGTTAATGCCGACGGCTATAAAAAATCGATTTCTTCGCCTGGTGTTGGCAATTATCTCACTGTTGCAAAGGCGCTGGCAGCTGCGGCGGGCATTATTGGCGATAAAGCGATTAAACATCGTAGTTTTGTGCAGTCCCATGGCACCAGTACCCCGCAAAACCGGGTGTCTGAATCTCATATCCTCAATGAAGTTGCCAAAACCTTTGGTATTGAAAAATGGCCGGTGGCGGCGATCAAAGCCTATATTGGTCACAGCATTGGTGCGGCTTCTGGCGATCAATTAATTGCCAGCTTAGGGGTGTGGAACGACAATATTATTCCAGGCATAAGTACGATTGATCACATTGCCGACGACGTACACAGTAGCAACTTGCGCTTGCAGAAGGAGCATTTAGAAGTTGAACCTGACAGCTTAGATGTTGCGGTTTTAAATGCCAAAGGCTTTGGTGGCAACAATGCCTCGGCAACGCTATTGTCGCCGACCTTAAGTAAGAAATTATTGCAGGGCCGCCACGGTGATAAAGCTTGGCAGAGTTATCTTGGGCGCCAGGAGCAAAGTCGTGACCGCGCGGCCGCTTATGATAATAAGGCGAGTGAGACCGGTTTTAATGTGTTGTATAAATTCGGTGAAAATGTGCTGGGCGGTGAAGACTTGAATATGAGTCGCGATGGTATTGGTATTAAAGGCTGGGCCGAAAAAGTAGATCTAAACATGGAGTCGCCCTTTGCCCAATGGCTGAAATAGGCGGTATACGGGAAATGAACATGTCCTTTAGGGAAAATACGGATATAGCTTAACGCTGCCCTATGGCTAAATGTCACCAGTGTAATTGGTATAAGGCCAGAGGATTATGAGAGAGTTTGTTCGTCATCCAAGTGATATACCGCTGGACGTGAAAATACTGAGCGAAGCTGGGGCACGCCATGCGCATATGCATGATGTGAGTATGGCCGGTTTGTCCTGTTTAGTTGCCCGTGAGATTAAAGCCGGAAGTCGAGTGGAGTTTTATGTGCCCTCGATCTCGGAGGAATCAAGTGGTCGTGGCACCGTGGTTTGGTGTCGGCCGCAGCGCGAAAAATACCAATTAGGTATTCAGTTTCACGCTGGGAAAGATGTATTTCGGGCGAGAATGGTCGAGCAATTGTGTCAAATTGAGCATTATCGGCGTGAAGTAGAGCAGTTAGAGTCGCGTATCCTTAGCAGCGAGGAAGCCGCTGAGGAGTGGATATCTCTTTACGCCGCCGATTTTGACCGCTTATTTCCCCTAGAATAGATGTTTTCAATGAGAATATTCTAGCTCTGGTGTCCAGTCAGGCGTTATTGCTCAAGACAGCACTTTGAATTCATGGTTGAATATATCCCCCGCAATGTCGGGGGATTTTTTTGCTTAAGGATATCTACCATGAAGCACGAGGCAACGGCCCGAGTCGTTATTGATCTGCCCCGGGAAGAGGCGTGGGCTTTGCTAAAAGACTTGTCGCTGGCCCACAACTATGTTCCTGCGGTTACCCGCACTGAAATAACCAGCGAGAATGCGAGCGGTTTAGGAGCAAGTCGGCGGGTGTATCAGCGCTCTGGAAAAGGCATGGATGAGACCGTGACCGAATGGAACGAGGGCCATGGTTTTGTTATTCGCTTGCATAAAGGTGATAAAGGCGCGCCGCCGCCATTTCGGCAGGCGATATTTCGCTACCGGATTGAAGACGCTGGCCACAGTCGTACCGCTTTAACAGCCAGTCTTGCTTTTGATATGCGCTGGGGGCCACTTGGGCGTATTTTATACGAACGTTTACTGCGCAAAGTATTTCGCGGCGTAATTTACGATATTGCACTTAGCATGAAGCAATTTTATGAGTCGGGCGAGGCTGTGAGCAGTGGCCAGTTAAAGCAGTTGCGCATTGGCGCGAGGCAAGAAGTTTAATGGATGCGCTTGATTTACTTAAAAGCCGTAACTCTGCTGCCAAGCTAGCAAGCCCTGCTCCTACTGAGCAAGAATTGGCCGAAATTTACGCGGCGGCAATGCGCGCCCCAGATCACAGTCGCTTGCGGCCGTGGCGGTTTTTGCAAATTCGGGGGGCGGGTTTGGCCGCCCTCGGGGATTTGTTTGCCGAGGCAGCCTTGCGGCGAGAGCCTGCAATCGGCGAAGCCGAACTGCAGCGTTTCCGACAGCAACCGCTGCGCGCGCCGCTTATTATTGTGGTGGTTAGCTGCATACAAGAGCATCTAAAAGTCCCTCGTATTGAACAGCAAATGTCGGCAGCCTGCGCGGCCCATGGCATTTTGTTGGCGACAGACGCGCTAGGTTATGCGGGTATTTGGCGCACCGGGGCCAATGCTTTTGATGCCCATGTTATGGCTGGTTTAGGACTTTCGGCCAATGAAGAAATAGCGGGGTTTATTTATATTGGCAGCCGTGATGGCCGAGCCAAGCCGCTACCGGTGCTAGAAATGGCCGATTATGTAAAAGACTGGAGATAATAATGAATACTGTTACCCCTCCGCTGTACACCACATTAGCGGTACAGTTAGAAGAGCACGTAGCGTGGGTCGCCTTAAATCGCCCCGAGAAAGCTAACGCAATGAATGAGCCAATGTGGGCCGAAATTCAAACGTGTTTTGAGTGGTTAGATACCGAGCCAAGTGTGCGTGTAGTGGTGCTGTGCGGTGAAGGTCGGCACTTTTGTGCGGGCATTGATCTGGCTATGTTCGCCGGTCTCGGTCAGGGCGCGGAAGGTGTAGAAAAATCGCGATTTATTGAACAATTTCGCGGTGTTATTTTGCGTTTACAGGGCAATTTGACCGCTATTGAACGTTGTCGCAAGCCAGTTATTGCGGCAATTCAAGGCAGTTGTGTTGGCGGCGGTGTCGATATTGTCAGTGCCTGCGATATGCGCTTTTGCTGTGAGGGCGTAAAGTTTTCCATAAAAGAGATTGATATCGGCATGGTCGCTGATGTTGGTACTTTACAGCGTTTGCCGCATATCGTGCCCCAGGGAATTGTGAGGGAACTGGCCTATACGGGTCGCAATGTCTACGCTGCTGAGGCCGAAAAAATCGGTTTGGTTAATCGCGCTTACGCCTCTTATGAGGAAATGATTGAGTCGGTATCAGAGCTTGCTCAAGATATTGCGCGTAAATCGCCATTGGCCATTCGCGGTACCAAGCAAATGTTGCTGTATACCCGTGACCATAGTGTGGCTGACGCCCTGAATTATCAGGCAACATGGAATGCTGGTATGCTGAGTTTTGAAGATGTGATGCTGGCTATTGGCGCCACCAGTGAAGGTAAATCCGCAGACTTTAAAGATTAATAGTAATCTATATTGCTCGCTTCAAAAGCAGGGTGCTTGTTCTGCCTCTGCTTTTGCTAATTCTCCTGCCCTGCAAATATCCCTTGGCGTTTAGGTCAAGACATTAAGGCGTCGTTACTTCATGCAAACACGTACAATTTTTAAAACGCCATTAGTTAGTGGCTTTTTTCGTTTGGTTTTTATGGCGTTAACCCGCTTAAGGGGTTGGCGTATAGAGGGCGAAAAGCCCAAAGATAAAAAATATGTTTTGATCGCCGCGCCGCACACCAGCAACTGGGACTTTCCCACAATGATGGCGGCGTCTTTTATATTGGGCTTAGATGTGCATTGGATCGGCAAGCACACTTTGTTCCCCGCAGGGCCTTTTGGTGCGCTGATGCGCTGGTTTGGCGGCATCGGTATTGATCGCCGCAAAAAGCATAATACCGTCGAACAAATGGTGACTAATTTTAATGAGCGCGATGAACTAGTAGTCATCATCACCCCAGAGGGCACTCGTAGTAAGGTGAACCACTGGAAAGCCGGCTTTTATCACATTGCGGTGGGGGCGGGGGTGCCGATTTACATGGCTTATGTTGATACCAACTTGAATGTGGTGGGCATGGGCCCCGCATTTTATCCCACCGGCGATTATGACAAAGACATCCTTGAAATACGGGCTTTTTACGCCGACAAAAGAGGGTTCAAGCCGCATAGTGAATAAACTGTCTCTACTAAGTTTGGCGTAGATATTCTTCAGTGCTAATCAATAATAATAGATAGACGCGCGCTCCATCTAGGTTTGTGGCTAGGAGCGCATACAGCTAATAACAATGACTGGAAATTGCGATGAAAACGCTCTTTGGTTTTGCCTGTGCTCTGGCAACGGCCACTCTTTTTACTGCCTCAATATTTGTCAATGCCGACACTGCAAAGGATGTTACAACCGAGCGTATTTCCCGTAATGACAGTGCAAACTGGTTGTCTTACGGTAAGGATTATAAAGAGCAGCGCTATAGCGAACTCGATCAGATCAATGTTGCTAACGTTGCTAAGTTAGGTTTGGCGTGGGCCTTTGATACCGATTTTAATCGCGGTTTAGAAGCGACGCCTATTGTCGTTGATGGCGTTATTTACGTAACGGGTAATTGGAGCGTTGTGTACGCGCTGGACGCTCGCGACGGTCGCTTACTGTGGAAATACGATCCCAAAGTACCAAAAGAATGGGCCAAGATGGCGTGTTGCGATGTAGTTAATCGCGGTGTTGCCGTCTACGAAGGTAAAATTATTTTTGGCACGCTCGACGCACGCCTGATCGCACTGGATGCAGCGAGTGGTGAGGTTCTCTGGGAGACCGCCACTGCAGATTTGAAGGCCTACCCTTACACCATAACGGGTGCGCCGCGAGTGGCTAAAGATAAGGTGTTTATTGGTAATGGCGGTGCGGAATATGGCGTCCGTGGCTATGTTAGCGCCTTTGATGTAAATACCGGTAAAGAACTGTGGCGGTTTTACACCGTTCCGGCAAACCCTGCCGATGGCTTTGAGAACGACGCCATGGCGCGGGCCGCAAAGACCTGGACCGGTAAATGGTGGGAGTACGGCGGTGGTGGCACGGTATGGGATTCTATTGTTTACGATGACGAGTTAGACCAGCTCTATATTGGCGTTGGCAATGGCTCGCCGTGGAATGCCAAAATTCGTAGCCCCGAGGGTGGCGACAATCTTTACTTGTCGTCGATAGTGGCACTGAATCCCGATAGCGGTGAATATATTTGGCATTACCAAGAAACCCCTGCCGAATCGTGGGACTACACCGCCACTCAGCACATTATGTTGGCCGATATGGCGATTGCGGGAGAGCAGCGCAAGGTTATATGGCATGCCCCCAAAAATGGCTTTTTCTTCGTTATCGATCGTCAGTCTGGCAAATTGTTGTCGGCAGAATCCTATGCAGACGTGAATTGGGCTAGCCATTACGACCTAGAAACTGGGCGTCCGGTGGAAGCAGACAATGCCCGTTACCGTGACGCGCCTGAACTGATTCGGCCGTCCTCTATGGGCGCACACAACTGGCAGGCCATGGCCTACAGCCCGCAGACTGGGCTGGTCTATATACCGGCGATAAGCAGTTTATTTGAATACAACTCGGTTGAGGAGTATCTCCATCAGTGGGGGCAGTGGAATCTGGGGATATATTTGCAGCAGCCCGCAGTAGCAGATCCAATATTGTCGCAATTGCTGACCAGCAAGATCACCCAGGGTAGCCTGCTGGCTTGGGACCCAGTTAAACAAGAGGCCGCTTGGCAGGTTTCCCATAAATTGACTTGGAACGGTGGCATTTTAGCAACCGGTGGCGGCTTAGTGTTTCAGGGTTCGGCCGACGGCGAAGTGCTGGCCTTCCGTGCGGACAACGGCGAGAAGCTTTGGTCATTTCCGGCAAAAACCGGCGTGATGGCGCCACCGGTGACCTATACCGTTGATGGCGAGCAATACGTGACTATTCTTGCCGGATGGGGCGGCGCCTTTGGCTTGATTGCGGGCTTGGAGCGCGAAGTAACCCCGCCACCGAGCCGAGTACTGACCTTTAAACTGGGCGGCAATGGCGTGCTACCTGAAAACCCGCTCAAGCAATTGCATGAACCACCACCACGTCTTACCGCTGATGAGGCAATTTTGGAGAAAGGCCGTAATCTTTATTACGCCTACTGCAATGCCTGTCATGGTACGGAAGCCATTTCTAATGGCGCGATCCCGGATCTGCGTCACTTACCGGCCGCATTTCATAATAGTTTTAATGCCATTGTACTGGATGGGATTATGAGTAAAGCGGGTATGGTCGGCTTTGGTGAGGTGCTGAGCGAGGATGATGCTTACGCAATACACGCTTTTATTTTAGAGCGTGCGAATGTCGACAAAGAGTTAAGAGCGCAATCCGATTGGTGGAAGGGCCTTAAAACCTGGTTCTTTTCACTGCTTGCCAATTTCATTGCTTGGTTGATGTAAGTTTGCCGACCTTAGCGTTGCGGTGTCGGATTTGAGGGAATTATGTATAAAAGAGTAGAGCTTAGTGCTTTTGGTAAACCGGATGTCCTGCACGTTGTGACCGAGGCAGATTTACCGGAGCCAGAACCCGGGCAAGTAAGGGTTAAGGTGCTCAGTGCTGGCACGGGCTTCACCGATACGATTATTCGCCAGGGTCAATATCCGGGCGTAAAAAAGAAACCACCGTTTACGCCGGGTTACGACTGGTTTGGTATCGTCGATAAGCTGGGGGCAGGCGTAAGCGATTTGCAGGTGGGGCAGTTTGTGGCCGATATGCCGGTCATTGGTGGTTATACTCAATATCTCTGCGTTGATGCTAAGCAGCTTGTTGTGGCACCGCCCGGCTTAGACCCCGCAGAAGCGGTGTGCATGATTTTGTCCTACACCACGGCCTATCAAATGCTCACCCGCGAGCTTAGCTTGGTACCGGGGCAGCGCTGCCTCGTGCACGCTGCTGGCGGTGCTGTTGGCAGCGCCTTACTGGAGTTAGGCGCGTTACTTGGTTTGGAAATGATTGGCACTGGCTCCCAAGCGAAAAAAGCCTTAATTGAAGGCTTGGGCGCTCAGTTTATTGATTACCGCAATGAAGATGTTGGCGCGCGTGTTGCTGAATTAGCGCCGGGTGGGGTAGATGCCGTATTTGACACGCTTGGCGGCCAAAGTTGGTCGGTGTCATATCGCTGTTTGCGCAAAGGTGGTCGCCTAGTCGCGTTTGGCGCCTTGCAGTTGACCACAGGACAAGAGACGGTGCCGCAGTTGTTACTTGGCTTTAGTAAATTACTTGTGCTGTGGCGGCTATTGCCAGATGGAAAATCCTCCGGTTTTTATAATATTCAAACTCGCCGTCAGCGGCATCCAAGCGACTTTAATGAGGATCTTGGCGCGCTGTTCAATCTGCTGGCGGAAGGAAAATTGCATCCAGCTATTGCCGAGCGCGTTGCCTTAGATGATGTTGTGGAGATCCATCGCCGCTTGGATTGTGGTGATATCGTCGGCAAGGTTGTGTTGGATTGCACGCTATAACCGTCAAGAAATAAGCGAATATAGCCAGAAGCCCCGCTAAGCCATGTTTAGTGGGGCTTTTTCATGGCTGTGTTCTTGAGTCTAAACAGGCTGCTAATAGAGACAGGTGAATTCACAACCACCGCGGTGATGTAGCTATATGTCGCCGCTTTGAGGAAAGGCAGTCGTGCTGTACTATGTTGTCACCGTCAATATGGGGATAGCACGTGCATTTTCTAATAGTCTTATACAGTCGAATAATGGCGGTACTTAGCCATATCACCATGAAATTCATTAGTGTGCCGTCGCCCATGATCTATAGCGGCGCAGGAAGCGCCACTGCGCTGTGCGCGGCAATTGGTCGATTTTCGTGTAAACGTGTTTTAGTGGTCACCGACAGTGTGCTTGTCGAGCTTGGGCTTGTGGGCCGGGTTACTGCGGAGTTAGAAAAGATCGGCGTTGCGGTGGAAATTTATGATGCGATTCTACCAGACCCGGATTTTTCGCAGGTCGAGGGTGGCATTACGCTCTGTCAGAAAATGCGTTGTGACGCCGTGTTAGCGATCGGCGGTGGGTCATCGTTGGACGCAGCTAAAGTCATTGCGGTTAGCGCAGGATCAGGGCAGCTGCCGAGAAAAATGCAAGGCTTCTTTAAAGTGGCCAAGCGCGGGCTACCGTTATATTGCATTCCAACGACGGCGGGCACCGGTTCGGAGGCGACAATGGTGTCGGTGATTACGGACGCAGCAAACAGCACAAAATGCTTTATTGTCGACCCGAAACTGGTGCCAGATGCTGTCGCCTTGGATGCAAGCTTAATGACGGGATTGCCGCCGGCAATAACCGCCGCGACTGGTATAGACGCTTTAACCCATGCGATTGAATCGTCGTTGGCAACCGAAGCGACCGAGGAAACCTTGAAAAAGTCTCTTGCCGCAACGGCAATGATTTTTCGGTATTTAGAAACTGCAGTAAACGACGGAGAGAACCTTGAGGCAAGAGAGGCGATGGCCGTAGCGAGTTGTTATGCCGGTGCGGCCTTTACAGTGACTAATGTGGGCTATGTTCACGGTCTTGCCCATCAGTTAGGCGCGCTGTGCCATATACCTCATGGGCTGGCCAATGCCTTGTTTCTGCCGCATGTTTTGGACTTTTACTGTGACACGGCGGCGCCGCAAATGGCGCGTATTGCCGCTGCTGCGGATATTGGTAGTGATGCAGATTCTGATCTAGAACGCGCCAAAAAATTAATCGAGGCTGTTCGGTCTTTAGAGGGCCGCATTGGTGTCCCTACAAGCAGTGATGCGCTCAAACCAGAGATGGTTGAAGAGTTGGCGCGGCGGGCGTTGAAAGAATCTCATGGCCTGTACGGATACCCGGTGCCGAAATACATGCGTAAGGAAGAGTGCGAGGCGATCGTCCGTAAAATACTGCCAGCTTAATCGGGGGCGGCCTGCCTTGGCAGGCTTAGCTTACGAGTATTTAAGGACGGACGATCTCAAACACGCCTTGGGGTTTGTCTTGCAGCGCAAAAAAGCGCGCCAAGTCAATTTTGCTGCCTTCGATAGAGAGTTGATCGGAAAATATCAGCTTTTTAAGTGAGGCATTGCCCAGTACCAAATCTAAAAACAAATCGTGGCTGATTTTAAGCGTGGCATTGGCATTTTCTACGGCAGCCGCCTGAGTGTGGTGCAGTACCGAGTTTTTTAGCGTTAAGACATGATTTTCGTTCAGATCCGTAAAATGGAAGTTGATCGTCATCGCCATTCCCTCGGCTTTCTCGGCATTTAGCTGTGCGGCCATCACATCGAAGAAATTTGATCTTGCGGCAAATTTAACCATTTCTCGGCCTAGTGCCAGCTCGGCTGCGCTCTTAGGCTTGCCCTGACGAAGCTCTTTCGCGCCGGTTAAATAAATGTCGCGCCACGGTGCAGATTCGGCTTGGTAGCCTAGCTGCTCATAGTTGCGGGCCAGCAGGGCTTTGGCCTCGCTGTTAGCTGGCTGGGCGAAAACTAGGTGATTTAGTAAGGTTGCTGTCCAGCGATATTCTCCGCTGTCAAACGCGCTTTGCGCCAAAGCCAGTACCTGTTCGGCGCCGCCCATGGCCGCCACATAATGCTGCGCAGCCTGTTCCGGCGGCAGGGGGTCGAGGTTGGCTGGGTTGCCGTCATACCAACCAAAATAGCGTTGATATACCGCGCGGGCATTGTGCCGCAAGCTACCGTAGTAACCGCGGTTGGCGAAGCTCTCTTGCAGCGCGGCGGGCAGTTTAATCTGTTCGGCTATTTCGCTTGGGGTATAGCCCTTGTAGGCTAGCCGTAGGGTTTGGTCGTGAATATATTTATAGGTGTCACGCTGTATCTCTAAAAAGCTGGCGATACGTTGACTGCCCCAAATTGGCCAGTGGTGACTGGCAAAATAAACGTCTGCCGCGCTGAACATATTTTTGGCCTCATCGATAAACCCACTCCAGGCGAGGGCGTCGCGGACTTTTGCACCGCGCAAGGTGTAGAGGTTGTGCATATTGCGTGAAACAAGCTCCGCGCCGCAAAACGCTTTGTGCGCGGGTAAATAGAAGGTGAATTCCGCTGGTGCCTCGGAGCCGGAGACATTCTGAAAAACAAACTCCACGCCGTCTATCATTAATGTTTGGCCGGTATGATCAATGGTTTCGGTGGGGGGTAAAATGCTGATATTGCCGTAGGAGGGGCCTTTGCCGAGCCCAGAGTCCACATGGCCTCGATCGGTTCGCGGCAGTGTGCTGCCATACATATAATCTGAACGGCGCATCATGGTTGGTCCGGCCAGCATGTTTTCGCTGGTGGCTTCTTCTAGAAAGCCCAGGGGGGCAATAACGCGGACCTTGGTTATGTCGGTCCGACCTGCATCTAGTGCGCCAAGCACGCCGCCAAAATGATCGATGTGGCTGTGGGTAAACAGAATGGCGCTAATGGGTTTTCTGGGCAGATGCTCAAATGCGAAATTGATGGCTGCCGCGGCAGTTTGATTGTTGGTTAACGGATCAACCACAATCCAGCCGTGCTCGCCGTCGATTAAGGTCAGATTCGCCAAGTCAAACCCTCGAACTTGGTAGATTCCATCAGTCACTTTAAATAAGCCGTGGATATTATTGAGTTGCGCCTGACGCCAGAGGCTAGGGTTTACTGATGGGGGTGCCTCACCTTGGATAAAATCATAGCTTGCGGGTTGCCAAGCGATACTGCCGTTTGGTCCCTCAATGGTGAGGGCGTCTGGTCGGGCAATTAGCCCACGGCTGGCGTCGTCGAAATCCGCTTTGTCAGTAAGTCGAAGCGTTTTTAGAACCTGGCGATTGATGTTTGCTGTCGTCTCGGTTGCCGCGCTGCTGCCAAAGGCGTCGGTATCGACATTTGCGGCGGTCATTGGCGCGGGGTGATCACAGGCGGCTAGCAGGCTAAATGCCAGTACCGGCATATATTTTTTTGTGACGGCAATAATCGGCATTGCTGCTTGTCCTCGCATTACAAACATATTTACATAAATGAAGGCACGCTAAGGCCGTGGTCGGCCGCGCTGCCGAGCTAATAAACGGTACGCAGTTATGCCATAGCGAATGGCACGGCATGGATGAAGTGTAGCCAAGGGTTCTGGGGGCGCAAGCAATACGCTTTGGACAAACAGTCTTATCCATACTGCAATTGCTGCTCGGTGGTGTCGAGCGTCAGAGTGATTTGAGGTCGTCGGGCGAGATTTGGCCTTTAAGAGATATACACTATCGGCGATGAGAGGCTTTTTTAACATAGTAAAAAGCCCCGCGAGGCAGGGCCTGGCGGGGCTTTTGGGGTGTGGCAGATTTAGAACTTAAACCAAATGCCAGCGCCAGCAGTACTGTCGGTGGTGCTTATCGCGCCAATAGTGTCATTTTCAACTTGAGCGGCATAGGCAAAGACAGTCAGCGCCGAGCTTAATTTGTAATCAGCGCCAAGGGCTGCTTGGGTTTTTTCCTGGTCACCGGTTACTAGCTCTGTTTCACCAACGCCGTATTGCGCCTTTAATACCCATTTGTCGCTAGCATTAAATGCGGCGCTAATCAGTGCGCTATCTTCTTGCTGGGAATCGACTTCACCAGCCAATTCTGCAGTTTGAACCAACACGCCGAGATCAACTGGACCAAGACGGGTGGTGAAAATGGCGCGGGTGGTGTCGTAGTCTTCGATGTCGGTGTCATGAGCAACCGCGAACAAAAACTGCTTGGTTTGGTACTGCACAGAGAAAACATTACCGTCGGCGGCATTATCTTCATTGGTGTCGCGATTTTCGCCGGGAGATACCGCTGCAGTAAAACTAAGGCCACCGAGGACGGTGGGGCTGGAGTATTGCACGATGTTCTTCTGGCGATTTTCACCTTCCATGATGTTTTTAATGTCGCCAATAACCAAGTCGTTAAACTGGTCTACTTCTTTGCCGAGTAATTTGGTGGCGGTATCGAACTGGCCTGCGCTCAGGGTACCAAAGTCGCCTTGAATACCGACAAAGGTGTTGCGCTGTTTGAAGGTGTTGCCGCTTTTGGAGTCGGCGGTGCCGGTGTCTACGGCAATTTCGTATTCAGCTTGGTAAATAACGGTGAGGCCAGTGTTATCAATAGGGGTGGATCCTTTTAGCCCGATGCGCGACGCATTACTGTTGAGCTCCCACTGCTCGGTGTCTTTGCTCTCCAAGTCGGTCTGCTGGTAAGAGACATTGGCTTTGCCGTAAAAACTGAGGTCGGCATGGGCTAGCTGGGCGCCACTGGCGAGCAGGATACTTGCTGGTAATAACAGACGCTTCATGGATGTCTCTCCGCAAAAAGCAAAATGGGTTAATTGATTTAGTCTTCTATTAATGTCGTGAACCTGAGCTTTGGTGACGCAACGTTCTGGACTGGGAGTATTGTGGGGGGAGTTTATGACAAAAATATGACAATCCTACAAAATTGTGACGCTAATGCTACATTAATATTTCATTGAATTGCTTGTTTCGCCGCCAAGACTAATTGCCTGCCAAGGTAAAGATATATTTCGCTTGTTGCAGCAATAATAATTCGAAAAAAATCTTGCATTCATGCGCTGGTTTTGAGTTTGAGTGAATATCTAACGTTTTTCTTATGGTAACGTCTCGCGAATGAATATTTGCCCAAGGTTGTCCACAGTATCTGTGGATAACTTGGTGGGTAACTTGTAGGTTCTGCCTTGAAAGGGAGAGCGTATCGGGACTTTAACAAATTGTTCAAAAAATAGTCATTTTAATAAATTCTATAAAATACAACAAGTTACCTGTGTTTTGAAATATCTGTATTAAATATTACTGCTTAAGTAATGGATTTGTGACTGCTCATCCCTATCTGTGAATAAGTGTTACGTCAAGAGTTTAGTAATGTAACGTGTTACGTATTTTCCCTTATGCGGCAGTGGTGCTTAATTATGATCGGCGCTGGTGCAGGCTTTAAACGCTACTCGCCCCGGTAAATGCATCCGCTGGTGCAGGTTTCTCGTACTTCGACCTGACTTAGTGCACTCAATATGGGTTTTAATTGCTGCCAAATCCAAATAGCGAGATTTTCGCTTGTTGGGTTTTCGAGGCCCGGTATGTCATTTAAGTAATTGTGATCCAGTTGCTCGTATATAGGCTTAAATATTTGCTTGATATCGGAGAAGTCCATCAGCCAGCCAGTGTGTGGATCGATATCGCCAGCTATATAGAGTCTGATTAAAAAACTATGGCCGTGGAGTCGCCCGCATTTATGGCCTTGGGGAACATTGGGGAGTAGGTGGGCAGCTTCAAAGGTGAAGTCTTTGTATATTTCCACGTGGGGCTCCGGGCAAATTTAATGGCTAGTTAATAGGTGGCGGTGGCTAAGGTGCGAATATGCTGCGCCAAATTTGCGCCAATGGTAATCAGCTCCGGCAGCGGTGTACAGCTTGTTGCTTGTTCAGTGCTCGATGATGAATTTTTGAGTGCCACTTGGCGCCTGCTTTCTGTATAAAAAATGAGCAAAATCAGTGTTATAGGCTTTTTTTAAAGAAAATGTAAAAAACTTCCCCAGAGTGTTTGACAGGGGGGGAGTTTGCTGTAGAATGCGCCTCACTCGATTGATGAGAAGGGTGATTAGCTCAGCTGGGAGAGCATCTGCCTTACAAGCAGAGGGTCGGCGGTTCGATCCCGTCATCACCCACCATTATCGTGTAAAAGTATGCGGACCGGTAGTTCAGTTGGTTAGAATGCCGGCCTGTCACGCCGGAGGTCGCGGGTTCGAGTCCCGTCCGGTCCGCCAACTTTTTATTTAGACCTCCCCTATTTTTATCTTGCCTTAATGATGCGCCAGCATCGCATTAGGTTTGATGCTGTTTCTGGACCGGTAGTTCAGTTGGTTAGAATGCCGGCCTGTCACGCCGGAGGTCGCGGGTTCGAGTCCCGTCCGGTCCGCCAACTTCCCTCTTTTATTATCTCTGCGCTTATCCAGCGTGCGTCGTCGATTTGCACTAACACAGATTTTATTCAGTTTTACTATCCGCTTCTCTATTGTGTTCCTATAATGCTTCGCTATCGGTCGTTCTCGTAATCAGCGCTTACTGCCGTGCATTCAGCAAAGCTGGGAGGTTCACTTGGGGGCATTAACCGAGGCAGTTGTTTTCTTCAAAGATGACAGTGTCGCTAAAGAGATGTTTTTTTCTGAGTTTGAAGCGGTATTAGATGATGTGGTCGGTATTGCGGATTTTGCTGGCGACGAAGTGCAAGCGGCTTTTGTGCAGATAGAGGATAGCCTCAAAATTTTAGGGGCGGTTTTTTTTACCATTAGCTTTGATACCCGCGGTCGGGTAACGGGTAATTGGAATATTCCGCTGCGGCATTTGCTGGATCACGCCAGCTATGGCCCGGACCTTGGTGCTGGTCCTATTAAGGTTGCCTGCCGCAGTGCCTGCCCTGTGGCCTGGTATCGCCGCCAACTCTGGGATCCAGACATGGGGTCTGGCGGGACTTTCCAGCGCATGATTGCGGCTGCAGAGCGCAATCGGCTCGGTATAATTAGTGATCGCGATAGTCGGGCGGCTCCGCAATCGGGAATTGCCGATTTTTTCAAATCGCCGGCCGGTGCTGATCCTGCCCGCGCTACGGTAACGACTGCAGCAACGGAAGCGCCGAACACTCGTGCAGCCCCCTCATCGGTGAAACAATCGCAAGCTGATGGCAGTCTTGGCCCAGTCTTTAATCGACGGTATCGCGCTAAGCTAGTGGCGTCTCGCAACGCCGAAAAATTAAATTTGCTCACCCAAGCGGAGGCTTTTCAGCGCAAGCTCGATCAGCAAGGGGAGGAGTTAACTGCGCAATTGCGTGAGCGCGAGTCGGTCATCAAGGCGCAAAAAGAACATTTAGCTGATTTGACTGTGAGGTTTAAAGAGCTCGAGTCACGATTTGCCAGCCAGAAGCGTCTCGTTGCGCAAAAAAGTGAAGAAATCGATGCGCTAATGGAGCGTGGCGGTCGTGATCACAAGCAACAAATAGCCGTATTGCGCGCCGAGCACGCTGAAAATTTAGAGCGCCAGCTCAAAGAGCAGGCCGTCGAACTGTCTGAACCGCTGCGCGATCGCGAGCGTGAACTGTATTTGCGCGCTAAAGAAATTGTTGATTTGCGCCGAGAGCTAAGCGTTTTGCGTGAGCAGAATCGCGGTTTAATGCTAAATAGTGATAATCAGCTTCTGCAGACGATGTCTGAAAAAGGCGTGGTCTTCGTCGCCTACCATCCTGGTGTTGAGCATCTGGTGATATCGCAGGACGAAATGCCAGGGTATTTAAACGATCCGCTTGCGTATGTAGCATCACGCTGCGAAGTACCAGATGGCCAGTATCATGAGTGGTTGGCGCATTATCGCCTGCCTATTTGTCGCCATAGGGATAGCAATGGGCAGTATTGCGGTGAGCCGATACCCAAAATTATGCGACCTCGATTATTCCGACCTGGTGAAAGCGATCGCTGTCATGAGCATAGTGATTCCCTGCGCTGATGATTAAAGCGGCGGGGCAATGGTGTCGAGTTTGATACACCGGGCTTTTGTTAAGAAGGGCGTGACGGTGGATATCTTGCGCCTAGATAAAATGCATGCGCTAGCACCGGGCAATAAGTGGTTTAAATTGGCCCTGAATTTATCGGCGGCAAAAGCGGCTGGCGCGGAAACCTTACTCAGCTTTGGTGGTGCCTTCTCAAATCATCTTCATGCTTTGGCTGCAATTGCCCAAGATCAGGGGCTTGCTGCGGTGGCCTGCGTTCGCGCTGATGCTGGGCGTGACTTAAGTCCAACCCTGCAAGACGCCGTTGCATGGGGAATGCATTTACATTTTTTGAGTCGCAGTGATTATCGCCGTCGTCACGACGTGGGGTTTGTCGCTGAGCTTGCCTCCCAGTATAAACACCCCTACCTCATACCTGAAGGCGGCGCCAATGTGCTAGGTGCCCAGGGCTGTCGCGATATTGTCGAACTGATTCCGGGAAATGGGCGGGATTATAATGCCGTGGTGTTAGCTTGCGGTACGGGCACAACCTTGGCGGGCGTATCAGCGCAAATTGCGGACGGGGTTCAGCTTATTGGTATTCCGGTGCTAAAAGCGCAGGCGTATATGGCCGCTGATATTCAGCGCTTGCAGCTCGCCCTCGATCATCATCGAGCGAATTGGTCGCTGGATCATCGATTTCATGGCGGCGCCTACGCGCGGCTATCGGCGCCGCTGCTAGAATTTATGCTCGGCTTTGAGGCGCGCTACGGTATTCGACTTGACCCGGTGTATACCGCAAAGATGGCTTATGCCGTGGATTGCATGATTAATAACGGCGAGTTTGCCGAAGGGGCTCGGGTGTTGCTTATTCACAGTGGTGGCTTGCAGGGGCGTCGGGGCTATCCTCAACTACTTTAGGGATTGCCTCGGGTCCCTTAGATCGCTTCTGGCCACTGGTCGGGAACAATAAAAAGGCGCTGTTGCTCAGCGTTAATGGCCATAATAGGCCGTTCGCTAGCCAATTTAAGGTGATCCGCATTAAGGTCGGTGGCGTTTGTATATTGGCCTTCGAGCCAGTGCGGTTTTGCGAGGTAGCGCCAGAGGGGTGATTCCGAGCTGTTAGGGGAGAGGCGGATATATTCACTTAGGGTCTGCCAGTGGCCACGTTGGTGCATAGGGTTCAGGCTTTGGTGGGCGGCCTTTTCGTCGTCGCGGTGAAAGAGTATGCCGCTTACTTGAATTTGCTGGGCCGGTGCCGAAATGCCGTATTTGCTCAGTGCTTCGCGGCCCGCGACGGTGTTTGCTAGAGGTAATTGGTGTTGGCTGAGGCGGGCTAGCTTGCGGTCGAGCCGGTCGGCGCGATTCGGGCCAAACCAATGGCTGAGTGAGGGCTGTTGTTGGCTGGCATTGAGGCCGAGAAAAAACTTTACCGCCAGTTCTAGGTGTATGGCTTGTTGGGTGTTGTGGCAATAATAAAGAACATCAAATTCACCAAGGGTTTTATTGCCATCGCGCACGGGAATATTGTGGGCTATTAATTCGGTGGCGGGGTCTTCCTGTAAGAAAAAATGCCAGAGGCTTTCAAAAACCAGTCCGAGTCGCTTGCTGTGGCAGTGCGCCTGCATATATTGGCGCAGCGCGTGGTCGTCGCGATCGAGTGCGTTTAGCCATTCTTTGCGTTCATCGGTCAAAGGCAGTTGTGGTGTTCCGACCCTGGTTTCAGCGCAATCCATACTGGTGAGCAGCGGCGGGCTGAAGCAACTCCAGGCAAGCGCAGTGACTAGCGGGGAGCGAAACGAATATTGATTTGCAGAAAAAATGGTTTTCTCCAGGGCTTCATTGTCGGGTATAAAGCGCGTTAACTGCGCAAGCTCACTTTTTAGAGGGTGGTGTTTCGTTTGCATTAACGCGCTATTGTGTCTCAGACTTTAGCACAGCGGCCATATTGAACATGCTTCTGTATAATAAGCGGCCAAGTACAAACAGTAGGTATTATGGAACAGTTTCGCAATATAGGTGTGATCGGCCGTGAGGGCAACGGTGTGGCGGAGACGCTGCGGCGCTTGATCGACTTTTTACAAAGCCGAGACCTGAGTGTGGTACTCGATGAGGCGGTCTCTGAGCTTTTACCAGACCATGGTTTGCGCGTCTCTACTCGTCGCATGATTGGTGAGGTTTGCGACCTCATTATTGTGGTGGGGGGCGATGGTAGTTTACTGGGGGCGGCGCGTACTTTGGCGAGACATAATGCGCCCGTACTCGGCGTAAATCGCGGACGGCTTGGTTTTTTAACCGATATTTCGCCAGATGAGATCGAAAGCCAAGTTGGCGCGGTTCTCGATGGTCATTACCGTTTAGAAAAGCGATTTTTGCTCGACGTCGAAGTGATTCGCGACGGCCAGCCCGTCGGCAAGGGCGACGCCCTCAATGATGTTGTGCTGAACTCGGGTACCTCGGGGCATATGATGGAGTTTGAACTCTATGTAGACGGCGAGTTTGTCTACCGTCAACGTTCTGACGGCTTAATTATTGCCACTCCCACGGGTTCCACCGCGTATTCCTTGTCGGCAGGGGGGCCAATCATGCACCCGCGCTTAGATGCCATCGTTATTGTCCCTATGTTCCCGCACACGCTGAGCAGTCGGCCGATCGTGATTGACGGTAAAAGCGAAATTAAGATGGTGGTAGGGAAAACGAATGTGGTTCAGCCGCCGGTAACCTGCGACGGTCAATTGCGTATTACCACCCAGCCGGGCGATGTTATTTATGTGCGTAAAAAGCCCCATAAGATGCGTTTGGTGCATCCTTTAGATCACAGCTTTTATGCCAGTTGTCGCGACAAATTGGGCTGGGGTGGGCAAATTGGTAAAGAGGATGAGGATGTCTGAGTTTGTCGGTTTGCGTCTTCCGGTTACCGCGGATCTAGAAGAATTTTCGGCGCTACTGTGGCAGTTATCGGTGCCCCATCGAATTAGCGAAGAGCGGGGTATGTTGGTGGTGTGGGTTGGCGCCGAGTCTCATGTGGCGCAGGTCAAAGCCTTGTATGAGCGCCTGCAGTCCGGCGACCTTGAGCTAAGACTTGAGTCGACAGCGGTCACCGCGAAGGCGCCATCAACGTGGTATCGCAATTTGGCGACAGCGCCAGTCGTGGTGGTTTTATTACTGTTGAGTTTGCTGGGGAGTATCCTGCCGGTAGTTGATCGCCATTTTGACATCCTGCCATTGCTGAGTTTTTATCAGTTGCACCTTGTCGGTGGCGATTTGCAGGGCACGTGGCCTCGGGGTGAGTTGTGGCGGGTGATTACCCCTGCTTTTTTGCATTTTGGTCTAATGCATATTGTCTTTAATGCCCTGTGGCTTTGGGAGCTTGGCGGTATGATCGAGCGACGCCAAGGTGCGGTGCGCATTTTAGGTCTGGTTTTATTGATTGCAGCGGGCTCCAATATTGCACAGGCAATGACTGGCGTGTCGCTATTTGGCGGTATGTCCGGTGTGATTTACGGCCTATTGGGCTATATCGTGGCGTGGAACCGCTTGCGGCCGGCGACGCCATTTCCTTTGGTTAAAGGCGTTGCGGTGGTAATGCTGGTTTGGTTGCTCGTGTGTATGGCGGGCTTTACTGAATTGCTTGGGCTGGGCGCAGTGGCAAACACCGCGCACCTCAGCGGTTTGGTTTTGGGCTTGATTTTAGGTTTGGCCGCCGCTTTATTAGATCGTAAGCCAGAATCAAGCCTGAGCTGATATACTGCGGCGCGGCTTAACCAGTAGTTATTTGAAGTGAGTGATTGATGGATTTTGAACAGTTAGTAGACAATATTACCCCGGCGATTTACGAAGGGCTGAAGCGCGCTGTGGAAATTGGCAAGTGGCCTGATGGTAGGGTGTTAACCGTGGAGCAGCGGGAGCACTGTATGGCTGGGGTTATTGCCTATGACCTAAAAATGCAGGACGAAACTGAGCGGGTAGGTTATATCGACCGCGGTAAAAAGGCCGAGGGTGAAGTGTGTGGCGACGACCACAGTCACGATGATGGTGACCAGATTCTGAAGTGGGCGGAATAAGCCCATGAGCGAACGTGTTATCGCTGGCGCTGTGGCCAAAATGAAAACCCATTTAGACGGTGATTTGGCCACTTACAGTATGCCGATTGGCGATCAGCTAGTGCCAATGAATGCGCTGATCGGCAAGACGCTGACCCTGGATTTTCAGGGACAAATTAATTGTGTACACTGCGGCCGCTTGACTAAAAAGAGCTTTAATCAAGGTTATTGCTACCCCTGTTTTCAGCGCTTGGCGCAGTGCGATATTTGTATTGTTAGCCCAGAAAAATGCCACTATGCGGCAGGGACGTGTCGGGAGCCTGAGTGGGGCGAAAGTCATTGCATGATTGATCATGTGGTGTATTTGGCTAACTCATCGGGTGTAAAAGTTGGAATTACGCGAGGCACTCAGGTGCCCACCCGTTGGATTGATCAAGGCGCAGTTAGCGCCTTGCCGATTTTTCGCGTTAGCACCCGACTGCAGTCCGGTCTAGTGGAAACCCTTTACAAAAATCACGTTGCCGATAAAACCAGCTGGCAGGCCATGTTAAAAGGCTCTCCAGACAGTGTTGATTTAGCTGCACGACGTGATGCGCTTGCCGCTGAATGCGCCGACGACATTGCTGCCCTGCAGCAGCGCTTTGGCTTGCAGGCAATTCAGCCAATAACCGATGTCCCGGTACAGCATATTGAATATCCGGTGAGTGAATATCCCCTTAAAGTAAAATCCTTTAATTTAGACAAAGTGCCTAATATTGCAGGCACCTTGATGGGGATTAAAGGGCAGTACCTGATTTTTGACACGGGCGTGATTAATATCCGCAAATACGCCGGTTACCACCTTGCATTAAGTAGTGAGTCATAGCGGCTCAGGAGAGTTACATGCGCGACGCGCAGCCGAGTACGATTTATTTAAGTGAATATCAAGTTCCCGCGTATTTGATCGATACGACCGCACTGGTATTTGAGTTAGGTGAAGACAGCACCAGGGTCTCGTCGCAATTGCACATTCGTCGCAACCCAGCGTCGACAATAAGCAATGCCCCGCTGGCCCTCCACGGCACTGAGCTTGAGTTGATTTCCCTGGCTATTGACGGGCGCGCCCTTGACGCCAGTGAGTGGACACAAAGTGGCGAGCAATTGATTGTTGCCAGTGTGCCCGCCGAGTTTGTGCTGAGTTGTGAAACCCGCATTCGCCCCCAAGACAATACTTCGCTGGAAGGTTTGTATAAATCCAGTGGTATGTTTTGTACTCAATGCGAAGCCGAGGGCTTTCGCAAAATCACCTATTACCTGGACCGGCCTGATGTCATGTCGGTGTTCACCGTTGAGATTATTGCCGATGCCCAGCGCTACCCGGTACTTCTATCTAATGGCAATTTAAGTGCCGCGGAAGTATTAGCCGACGGTCGCCATAAAACCGTTTGGCAGGACCCATTCCCAAAACCCGCTTATTTATTCGCCTTGGTTGCTGGCAAATTGGCCTGTGTGGAAGACCGGTTTAAAACCATGAGCGGTCGCGATGTGGCGCTTAAAATTTACGTTGAAGACAAAGACGCGGATAAATGCGAGCACGCAATGGTGTCCCTTAAAAACGCAATGCGTTGGGACGAAGAGGTTTATGGCCGAGAATACGATCTTGATATTTTCAATATTGTGGCCGTCGACGATTTTAATATGGGGGCAATGGAAAACAAGAGCCTCAATATTTTCAATACTTCCTGCGTCTTGGCTAAACCGGAAACGACGACTGACGCCGGTTTTCAGCGGGTGGAAGGGGTCGTTGCCCACGAGTATTTTCATAACTGGTCTGGTAATCGAGTCACTTGCCGCGACTGGTTCCAGCTCAGTTTAAAAGAAGGCTTTACGGTCTTTCGGGATGCCGAGTTTTCTGCTGATATGGGCTCGCCAACAGTCAAGCGCGTAGAAGATGTTACCCTGCTGCGCACCGCGCAATTTGCCGAAGACGCTGGGCCAATGGCGCACCCGATTCGCCCCGATTCCTTTATTGAAATTTCGAATTTTTACACTGTAACAGTGTATGAAAAGGGCGCCGAAGTGGTGCGCATGATTCACACGCTGTTAGGGCCAGAACTGTTCCGCAAGGGGAGTGACCTGTACTTCGATCGTCACGATGGCCAGGCCGTGACCTGCGAAGATTTTGTGTTGGCAATGGAAGACGCCAGCGGCGTAGATCTGGGCCAGTTCCGCAATTGGTATTCTCAGGCCGGTACGCCCAAGCTGAAGGTAAGTGCTGAGTATGACGCCGCCGCACAAACTTATACTCTGCATGTGCAGCAATCCTGCCCGGCAACGCCGGGCCAAAGCAAAAAGGCGCCGTTCCATATTCCCTTTGCTGTGGCGCTATTGGGGGAGGCTGGTCAGCTCGCTTTGCAGTTACAGAATGCGGCGCTAAATACTGAAACCGCCGACAATACCGAAATGGTATTGAACGTGACGAAGGCCGAGCAGAGTTTTATTTTCACGGGAATTAAAGAGGAGCCGGTACCGAGCTTGCTGCGCGGCTTTTCTGCACCAGTGAAACTGGAATTTGATTATAGTCGTGAGCAATTATTGCGCTTGATGAGCAGTGACAGCGACGGTTTCTGTCGCTGGGATGCCAGTCAGCAACTGGGCTTGGCGGAGATTAGTCAAGCGCTTGCTGATATTGCTGCTGAGCGTGATGTCGTCCCTGAGCCAGCTTATTTAGACGCCTGCCGGGCCTTGCTTAGCGATGAATCCCTCGATGGTGCAATGGTGGCAATGATGCTGCAGCTGCCCTCCGAAGCGTATTTGGCCGAGATATTCCACCCTGTTGATGTGCTAGGTCTTCACCGCGCTCGCGAGACCTTGCGCTTGGCAATAGCTCAGGCCTTACGTGGGGAATTGCTGGCGTGTTATTCGCGCTGTGCCAGCAATGCCGTTTATGCTGCAGATGCCGGACAAATAGCCCAGCGCAGCCTGAAAAATACCGCATTGTCATACTTGATGTTATTAAATGACGACACCGGCCGTGAGCTTGCGACTCGCCAATTTGAACACAGTGAAAATATGACAGATCGTTTAGCGGCGCTTAATGCACTGGTAAACAGCACTGCGCCGTATAAGGCTGAAGCGCTTCAGCGCTTTTATCAAAATTGGCAACACGAGCCCTTGGTTATTAATCAATGGTTCCAGGTGCAAGCCATGTGTCGCTTGTCAGGCACGCTTGAAACAGTTCAAGGACTGATGGCGCACCCGGCCTTCGATATTCGTAATCCCAATAAAGTGCGGGCCTTAATTGGTGCATTTTGTGGGCAGAATAGTGTTAATTTTCACCGCGAAGATGGCGCTGGTTATCGCTTCCTTGCCGATCAAGTTATTGTGCTAAATCGCAGCAACCCACAGATTGCGTCTCGCTTATTGGTGCCGCTGACCAAATGGCGAAAATATTTACCGGCGGCGCAGCAGCTGATGTGTGCGGAATTGCAGCGAATTTTAGCGCAGCCGGATTTATCTAGTGATGTGTATGAGGTGGTGTCAAAAAGTGTGCAAGAGTATAGCGAGGAATAAGCATTGCTTTTGTTATAACCATATTCGTATTTGTTATAAGTGTATGATTTTAAAGATTTTTATTTATATTTTAGGGGCTGCTGTGCTAAAGTCGCCGGCCTGTTAACGCTTTTATAGACAAAATTATGGATCTTGATCTCGACGCCTTAAATAGTACGCTGCGCAATGCCTCCGCCGAGGAGATTATTCGCTGGGCGGTGTCATTGAATGAGCCGATAATGGCGTCTACCAGCTTTTCACCAAATGCGGCTGTGATGCTGAAGCTTGTGACCGATGTAGCCCCTGAAATGCCGGTGGTTTGGGCGGACAGCGGTTATAATGTGCCCGACGCTTACCGGGTTGCCGAGCAATTGATAAAATTGCTCAAACCGAACCTCAAGCCGTATGTTCCCTTGATTACTGCAGAGCATCGCAATGCCATTATGGGCGGGATACCACACCCAGATGACAACCCTGAGTTGCACCGGGAGTTTACTCGGCAAGTTAAATTAGAGCCGTTTAATCGTGCCTTTGCGGAATTGGCACCCAAGATATGGGTGACGGGTATTCGCAAGGAGGAGACGGAGTTTAGACAAAATCTCGATATATTGTCTTGGGATGGTCGCGGTATTCTGAAGGTCGCCCCAATTTTTTACTGGACCGAGGCTGATGTGCAGGCTTATATGAGTGAACACAAACTGCCAAGTTGTAAGCATTATTTCGACCCCACCAAAGTGGCAGAGAACCGTGAGTGCGGTTTACACACCTCAGCGTAATTTTTAGGGGGAATGAGTTCCTCCTTTCGCTGAGTTCGGGGTTTCTGCGGCTTTCTAAATAAGGTTTTTCTCATGTATGCTGTTTTACGCCGCTTATTATTTTGTTTGTCCCCTGAGCGTGCTCACCATCTGTCTTTAGTTTTAATCTCTCTGCTTGAACGCTGCGGCTTAAGCCGTTTGTTGGCACGTCCGATTCCCAGCCAGAGCCGTGTCGTTATGGGAATCGAATTCCCTAATCCAGTGGGCTTGGCGGCGGGCTTAGACAAAGACGCTAAACATATTAACGGGCTGGCGGCCTTGGGTTTCGGTTTTATCGAAGTTGGCACGGTGACCCCTTTGGCGCAGCCCGGTAATCCGCAGCCACGTCTATTTAGGCTGCCGGAAGCCCAAGCGATTATTAATCGTATGGGCTTTAACAACCTTGGTCTTGAGCATTTGCTAGCTCAGGTTAAAGCCAGCGGCTTTACTGGGGTCTTGGGTATTAATATTGGTAAAAACAAAGACACGCCAGCCGAGCGTGCCGTAGATGACTATCTGCTTGGCTTGCGCAGCGTGTATCCCTATGCGAGTTATATCACCGTTAATTTGTCTTCACCAAACACACCTGGTTTGCGGGATTTACAGTTTGGACAACCTTTAATCGACTTGTTGGCGGCATTAAAACAGGCGCAATTGAGCTTGGCCGACACCCACGGTAAATATGTGCCAATGGCGGTAAAGATAGCGCCGGATATGGCTGAGGACGATATCCGCAAGGTTGCCGAGGTGTTTGTTGAACAGGGCATTGATGGTGTTATTGCCACCAATACCACCATCGCCCGCGATGCTGTTGCCGGTTTACCTCATGGCGATGAGATGGGCGGCTTGAGCGGCGCGCCGGTACGAGATAGCTCAACTCGGGTTATTCGAATATTGGCTGACGCCTTGCAGGGCCGTCTGCCTATTATCGGCGTGGGCGGTATTAGCGATGGGGAATCAGCGGCTGAAAAAATTGCTGCCGGGGCGTCTCTGGTTCAGGTTTATACCGGCTTTATATATCGCGGCCCGGCTTTAATTGCCGAGGCGGCGGCCGCTATCGCAAAGACCGAGGCTGCCTAATGGTATTGAGTAGCGCTATTATTGAGGCTTTTAGCGTCTCAGTGACCACTTTTTTTGCCACCATTGGCCCTATTGACGTCGCCGCTATGTTTGCTGCGCTAACGGGTAGTCTGTCGGCGAAGGAGCGCGCTCGTACAGCGCTTCGCGGGGTGTTGATCGCCACTGGGATATTATTGGCGTTTGCGGTACTGGGGGAGATGATACTGAATGCCTTGGGAATCTCGCTGGCGGCGTTACGCGCGGCGGGTGGGGTTTTGCTGCTATTAATTGGTATCGACCTTGTCACGGTAAAAGGCAGTGGGGCCACCACGACCACCACCGATGAAGATTTAGAGGCTGAAGAGAAAGCGGATATTGCTGTGTTTCCCTTGGCGACGCCGCTGATCGCGGGTCCCGGTGCTATTGGTGCGGTGATTTTGTTAATGGCCCATGCCGAGGGCAATTTCCTGGAGCAGGGCGCGGTTGTTGTTGCTTTACTGTTGGTGATGGCGATGACGCTGGGCGCATTGCTACTGGCGAGCCGCTTGCAAAATTGGCTGGGCGTTACCGGTATGCATATGATTAGCCGAGTATTCGGGGTATTGCTCTGCGCCTTGGCGATGCAGTTTTTGTTTGACGGTATTGCCCAAAGTGGTTTGCTGGCGGGTTTGGCCGCCAGCTAAGCACGGCGTGTTACTGGGAGGGGAGGGAGCTAGCGTTCAAAGGGCTCGCCAATGCTCACAACTTCTGGGCCATCAAATTGCATTTTGGCTTTGCGGATGGATAAGCTAAACAGCGGCTTTTTGGGTAGGCCGAGATTGCGTAATACCATTGCGAGCGGGTGTTTTTCACCGATCTCAGGCACTTGTCCGCCCAGTTTGAAACTTAAGCCCTCGCCTTCGGTAATGCCAATCGTTTTCCAAGCCTGTTTGTTGCGAATTGCCAATGACGGTGCTCGCTGAGGTTTAGCGACGGTTTTGCCGCCTGTTGGTGCGCTGATACTGAAAACGGCGTGACCTTCGTCATGAAACTGCGCAAAGGCAGTTTTCGGCCCAAAATCAATGTCGACGTGACAAACCCATTTTGGAAAGCCCCAAATAAAACGCCCAGCATGGGTGGTAAAGCCTTGATTGACGGGCATACGGTAGACAAAATTGCCAAGTTGGCCGCGCATCATTCGGCTCAAGGCACCAAAAAATGGCAATGGCTTGCTTTCGCCGGGCGTGGTGACTGGAAATACAATGGCGGCTTCATTGTAGTCGCCTAAATCGTTTTCTCGGTAGTCGACGGCGAGTAATTGCATGAGCGCCTTGCCAGGCAGTATTTCAACAACCTTAAATCCGCTGTCGGCAATGAGTGCTTGCGCTTTAGCGGTATTGACCGTAAACACATTCATGAGCATGGCGGCGTTGTTAACATTGACGGGTAGGGTGACGGTTTGCCCGTTTATTTGATATTCCCGCTCATGGGTTTTACTGCATAGGGTGTCTGTTACTTGCTCTTGCTCTTGCTCGGCAGCACTAACGCACTGCTCAGCGTATAAGATGCGGGTATCCTGCATTGGTCATGACTCCATTATTATAAGTTTATTCGTGTTTTGGTTTGTTAATTGAAGGTGATAAGTAATAGAAGTGTAACTTACAGCGCGGCACTATCTGATTACAATGGTGTTACTTTGATCGACAGTATTATATTTCGGGCACTGGCCCGTAGAGGATTAAGGAAAAATGGCTAAAAAGCTTTCCAGTAGCGTCAGGGAAAAGGTGATGCAGGCCGCATCGAAGACGAACTTCTTAAGTGCGGCGGCCGATACCTCCGGTCGCCGCATTAGCTTGGCCGAGTTTGGTCTGAGGGGGTCGTGGCGGGTATTGCAGACAGCGTCGGCAGTCTCGCCTAGGGCGCTAAAGTGCCTGTTGCGCCGCCGTAAGCCAAGCCCGCGGGAGCTGCGCGAGCTTTTTGAAGATTTAGGCGCCACCTATATTAAGTTCGGCCAGTTTATTGCGAGTTCACCCTCTATCTTTCCAAAGGAATACGTAGACGAGTTCCAGCTTTGTCTAGATCAAACCCCGTCGCTGCCCTTTAATAAAATCAAACAGATCATCGAAGACGATCTTGGCCAGTCTATTGCCGAGGTGTTTGCTCATTTCGATGAAAACGCCTTAGCGTCGGCCTCTATTGCACAGGTTCACGCTGCGCGCTTGGTCACCGGTGAAGACGTTGTTGTTAAAGTGCAAAAGCCCGGCGTGCAGGCGATTTTAACGACGGATATGAATGCGGTATACCTGTGTATTCGCTTGTTTGAATTGATTTTACCCAATACCGACAAAGACGCCGTAGCTGGGTTGGTAGAAGAAATGTACCAATCTATGATCGACGAGTGCGATTTTTATAAAGAAGCAGATAATCTAACGCAGTTTCGCGCGTTCTTGTTGCAAAGTGGCAATAGTCATGTGGTTGCGCCAAAGCCCTATAGTCAGGCCTCCTCTCGAAAGGTGCTGACGATGGAGCGCTTGTATGGCACGGCACTGAATAATGACATGGCGAAGGGCGAGGCGGGGTTTGACCCAGCCAACAGCCTGTTTAACGCACTCAATACATGGTTTGCAAGCCTGACCCAATGTGCGTTTTTCCATGCCGACTTACACAGTGGCAATTTATTACTGCTCAATGACGGCAAGGTCGGGTTTATTGACTTTGGTATGGTGGGTCGCATTCAGCCCGAGGCGTGGCAGGCGATATTTAGTTTATTCATGGCGATTAGTGAACAAAACTATGAGCTGATGGCGCAATCGATGATTAGTGTCGGTATTACCCGTGAGGTGGTTGATGAAGCCGCACTGACCCGAGATATTCGTAATTTATTTGATGGCCTAAATGCCTTGGATCCCCAGACAGTTCTTGAAAACAAGCAAACTGATGGTATTACTTCATTGTTGAGTGAATTAGGTGACATTGCCAGAACCTACGGTATTCGCTTTCCCCGGGCGTTTACGATGCTATTAAAGCAGTTTCTGTATTTTGATCGCTACATGGAGCTGTTGGCGCCTGGCGCGGACATTTTCCAAGATGACCGAGTCGACTTCTATTTGCACTGAATCTAGTCGGCGAGTAATTTAGCTTGGGGCTTTGGCGATGATATCGCCTTAGCCTACATCCCAGTCAAATATCCTAGTAATAGGGAAAGACCATCCCAACTCCCCATAAAATCAATCACTTCGGTGCATTAGCGGCATTTTTTTGTAAGTAGATGACACTATTTTATATACAGCTACATAAGCAGTACAGTTAGCTTAATAGTCAGTCTGTTGCAGTTGAGCCGTATTTCATTGGTTCTCCTGTGTTAAGTGTCACCGGGACGGGGGTTTTATGTGCTGTTATTGGAATGACGACTGAATTGCGCCGTTTTTTAGTGACAACGAGCTTTGACCGCAAACTTGCGTGGTCGCTTATCGCCAGTACCTTTATAGCCGGTGGCTTGATTGTTGGCATGTGTATACTTTTAGCGGTAAATGTATCTAATTCTAGCCGACAAGAAAAATACCCTGTTATAGCGGGCTTACTCGGGCAAATGCTTGAGCAGGGCGACCTTAACGCCCTTGAATCGGCAATGCATAAGGTAGCGCTAGATACCAGTATTGCGGCGGTTTGCGCTTATTCTGGAGAACCAGTGACTAAGCTTTTGTATATGTATCAAGCGGAGCAGGGGGGGAGCGCTTGTCTTCCAGAGTTAGCTGCGTTGTCAACGAATGATTTCCATGTTGCGGTGCCGAGTGCTCAGCATGCTGGCTTGCAGCTTGTGCTGCGTACTAATAATCATTACCTAAGTGATTATATTCACTCTATTTGGTGGTTGGCAGCGTTAATAATGGCGGCTAGCGTGCTTTTTGCTTTCGGCTTTTCTTCGTGGTTGGGTCGGCAATTACTGCTGCCAATAGTGAGCTTGCTTGAGGTTATAAGCTTGGTTCGCCGCAACCGCGATTATCGTTTGCGCGCGAATAAATTCGCTGACGATGAATTTGGTCAGCTCTGCGATAATTTTAATGACATGATTGCAGATGTTGAGCGTCGCGACCAAGAGGTACTTGATGCGCGCAGAGAGCTGGAATTACGAATTTGCGAGGTTGACGTCAGTAATCGCGAATTGAGTGGCACTTTACAGCGGCTAAAACAGACGCAGCAGCAGCTTATCAATACCGAAAAAATGGCGTCGCTTGGCGCCTTAGTTGCGGGTGTTGCCCATGAAATTAATACGCCTATAGGCGTCGGAGTGACAGCTGCGTCGACCTTGCAGGCTAATACCGAAAATGCCAGAACGCGATATGAGCAGGGCGATTTAACACAGTCGGCGTTGCGCCTGTATTGGGAGCAAACCATATCAGCAACTAAGATGATTTTGGGCAATCTTGAGCGGGCGGCTGGCTTAATTCAAAGCTTTAAACGTGTTGCGGTGGATCAGAGTAACAGTGAGATTAGGCGTTTTGATCTTGGCGAATATTTGGGTGAGGTAATGCACAGCCTTTACCCGCAAGTAAGAAAAGCGGGGCTGAATTACACGCTAGAATGTGATGAGAACTTGATAATTCGCTCATACCCTGGGGCCATATCGCAAATAGTAAGCAATTTAGTGATGAACGCGATTAATCACGCTTATCCAAACGGCGAAGATGGCAATTTAACATTGAAGGTTTGGACATCCGAGGCTGGGGAAATATCGCTGCAGTTTAACGATGACGGAAGAGGGATTCCCGCGGAGCATTTGGCTAGAGTCTGCGATCCTTTTTTTACAACAAAACGAGGCAGTGGCGGCAGTGGGCTGGGTTTGCATATCGTGTATAACTTGGTAACTCAGCAGCTTTGTGGGCGAATCAAAATTGACAGTGAGATGGGGAAGGGTAGCTGTATAAGTCTTTTCTTTCCCCCGGACGTCGCTAAGGTAGGGTTATATGAGTCAGTTTGACGTAAACGATGGCGATAAGTTGCAATTTGCAGCGGAACCGACGGCCACCTTGCGTGATAGCGGTCTAGAGCCATGGAAGCTATTGTTGGTTGACGACGAAAAGGTGGTTCATTCGGTTACGCGTTTAGCCTTGGAAGGGTTTGAATTAGCGGGGCGTGGCTTACAGTTTATTAGTGCCTATTCTGCTGAAGAAGCCCGAGAGCAACTTGCTCAACACGATAATATCGCCTTAATCCTGCTCGACGTGGTAATGGAAACAGATCATGCCGGGCTCGATCTGGTGCACTATATTCGTCGGGAATTAAATAATAAGTTTGTGCGTATTGTGTTGCGCACCGGGCAACCTGGCCAAGCGCCTGAGCTGGAAGTGATAACGCAGTACGATATAAATGATTATAAAGAGAAAACAGAGTTAACTAGGCAAAAGCTCTTTTCAACAGTGTATACCAGCTTGTGTTCTTATCGAGACTTGATGGCCTTAGAGAATAATCGGCTTGGTTTACTGAAAGTCATCGAGGCCTCCGCCAATATTTTCGAGCGGCGTAATTTGGCTGCTTTTGCTGAGGGAGTTTTGCAGCAGCTAACCGCGTTACTTTATTTAAATAAGGACGCCATGCTAGTGCAGCCCTGTGGAATGTTGGCACGACCGGCAAGTAACGCATTAAATATACTGGCGGCTACCGGTTGCTATTCAGATTATGAAGGAACAGTCGAAATTTCAGCGTTTGATAGCGACGTTGGCGATCGATTAGGTGCGGCAATTGCACAGCGCTCGAGCAACTATGGTGATAATTACTGGGTGAGCTACTATATTACAGAATCAGGCATGGCGCAGTTGCTGTACGTGTCGGCGAAGGATGTATTTTCAATTCCGGATATTGCAATGATTGAATTGTTTGTAAGAAACGTTGCAATAGCCCACGAGACAATCGCGCTGCTGGAGTCGAACAATCATGACTAATACCAATAGCAAAAAAATTCCAGATAAAATGGCAGGTAATGATGAGCTTATTCTGGCAAGCGAGCAAAGTACTATGCTGACACAGGATTCGGCGACAACAGCCAAGAATGCGTGGAAAGTCCTCATTGTTGATGATGAGGAAGAAATTCATGTGGTCACCCGTTTGGCACTTCATGACTTTAGTTTTGGTGGCCGCCATTTGGAATTTGTTAGCGCCTACTCTGGTGAGCAAGCGCGACAGATGATTCAAGATAATCCGGACACGGCGATCATTTTGCTCGACGTCGTTATGGAAACTGACAGTGCTGGCTTGGACGTGGCGAGGTTTATTCGCCAAGAAATAGGCAATCATTTTGTGCGTATTATTCTGCGTACCGGTCAGCCAGGTTTAGCGCCAGAGCGACGAGTTTTAAAAGTTTACGATATCAATGACTATCGCGCGAAAACGGAATTAACCCAAGATCGCCTCTTTTCGGTTATTTATACCGCGTTATCGTCTTACCGAGATTTAATTGCTTTGGCGAGAAGTCGTCATCAGCTTATTGGTTTGGTCAATGAAATTGAGCAGCTCTCGCATTTGGCCGCTCGTGATTTGCAAATGCCGCTGAACGAAGTGGTTGGCGCAATGCGTAAAATTGGCGCTAGGGTAAATGAGCTTCCACCAACGGGTTTGGCAGAAGAATTTCTCGATATCCGTGAGAACGTGTATGCCATGCAGTCAGCTTTAAACAAGTTGGTCGCGCTGACGTCGGTCGGTCGCTTTAATGAAAATCGGGAAATGGTTGACTGCAATTCTGTTGTCAGCGACGTTCTGCTGAATTTGGATAGCGAGTTTCAGGCAAGCCATGCCAATTTACACTGCGAAACCCTGCCAACGGTTTTTGCTTGCCGTCGCCAATTGACTCAGCTATTTCAGAATCTGATTGGCAATGCGATTCGCTATTCGGAAGGCAAGCCCCCTGAAATTTATATCAACGCGACGACACATGAACGAAATTGGGTTTTCTCAATCAGTGACGCCGGTATTGGCATCGCGCCAGAGCATCACAGCGGATTATTTAACTTGTTTCACCGCGACAGTGGCGAAGGGGTGGTTAAAGAGTCAGGGGTTGGCTTGGCTATCTGTGAAAAAATAGTGCGTTGGCACGGCGGAAAGATTTGGCTTGAATCTGAACTAGGCAAAGGCTCTACGTTTTACTTTACTATCCCCTTGGCGGAATAGGAAAAAATAATGCGAGCAGAATTAGTGCTTAATAATCTTTCACACAGCCTTTTGTGTGTGGACCTCAATGGCCGTATTACTTATGTCAATGCGGCCACTAAATTGTTAACTGGCCTCCCATTAGTGGAGTTGTTAGGCCAAAGTGTTGCGGAAGTACTTCCTTTTGTAAGTTTGCCGAACGGCAGAGCTTTGAGCGAGCAGTTAGTTGGCATCGGTCATTACGGCAAGCCGTTTTTAGTTGTGCTGCCGTCAAATATTGAAAACCGCTATTTAGCGTCAGTATCTGATGTGCTAGACGACGACGGTAGCAAAATTGGCTATAGCATTGCTATTACCAATGCTGCTAGCCAGGAAGAGCTCTTTGGTGATGGCGAGAATGGCCTTGATCCATTGACTGAGCTAATGGGCCGAAAGGAATTCGAACGGCGCTTGGCCAATCTTGTTAACGATGCGGCGACGAGTTCTCGTACTCATGCTTTACTCTATATTGATATTGACCAGTTTAAGTTAATTAACGATACCAGCGGGCATGTGTCTGGTGATAATTTAATTAAAAATATAGCGCAGGCTTTGCAGCTAGAGCTTTTTACCGGTGATATGTTATGCCGCTTGGGCGGCGATGAGTTCGGTGTTTTGCTCAGTAATGTCGACACCTTTGAAGCCCGTTCTGTCGCAAATCGTCTAGTGAAGGCAGTGAAACGCATGACCTTTATGTGGAGTGGTATCGCGCATAAAGTGTCAATTAGTATTGGTGTGGTGTTGGTGGACGAATACTCACTAGACCGTGAAACCGTGATGAGTCAGGCCGATGTCGCGATGTATTCAGCGAAGGAGGATGGTCGTGGTCGGGTGCATGTTTACGATACGCGAGATAAGAAACTTAGTCGCTTGCACGATGATATGGATTGGGTGCATAGAATTAATAAAGCGCTAGCGGCCGACGATTTTTGCTTGGTAACCGAGCGAATTTTGCCGCTGGTGGATGAGAATCGACGCACAACATTGTATAACGAGCTGCTGGTTCGAATGCGCTATAACGGTGAGATACTCAGTCCAGGTCAGTTCATGCCCGCAGCAGAGCGCTTTGGCTTGATGCCTCAGATTGACCGTTGGGTAATTAAAAGCTTCTTCAATTATTTGCAGCGTAATCCTGAGTTAAATACGCAAAATGTGATGTATTCCATTAATATTTCAGGGCAGTCCCTGTGTCAGGAGTCGTTTTTGGAGTTTGTTTACCGCTGTCTGCGCCGCAGCACGGTTAACCCAGAGATCATCTGTTTTGAAATCACCGAAACTGTGGCGATCACGAACTTCTCGGTAGTTACTCGCTTTATTCACCGAGTACACGAATTGGGCGGGAAGTTTGCCCTTGATGATTTCGGTACGGGAATGTCGTCCTTTGGCTATCTGCAAGAGCTGCCCGTTGATTTCGTGAAGATTGATGGGCTTTTTGTGCATGATATGGACAAAAACCCCGTTCACGAAGCCATGGTGCGGTCAATAAATGACATTAGTCATGTGCTCGGTAAAAGAACGATAGCCGAGTTTGTGGAGCGACAAGAAATTATGGATCAACTTCGCGCCTTGGGAGTTGATTATGCTCAGGGGCATTTACACGGCAAGCCGCAAGACCTTCTAGACGTAGCCTAAGCTCCTTTGCGCCAGCGTAACAGCACACCGTGAATTGCTAGCTAGCTATCTAGGCGGTAGGTACGCTTATCGCCGTATTTCCCCGAGTTTATGTGGCCTTATTGTTAAAAAAACGGCGGTTTGGGCCATAGAGCATTACCCAAAGGCATGTTATAAGATTCTAGTATTAAATTAAGTCGGCCGTGAGAACGTGTTGGCATTTTAAGAAATACACGAATTTTGACTAATTTTGCAGTGAAATTTAGACTAATTTCGTTGATTTATCGATTTTTCGGCGTTTTATCGTGCCGGTAGTGCATTTGGAGTCATCCTAAGTCTACGTCTTGAAGATCGTTACTGTTTTACAGCAGTGTTGTTGATAAACTCTGTATGTGGTTTGGATGAATAGGGCAAATTGTGAAGAAACTAGAAAATAAACTGCGGCTTTCAACAAGTTATGAAGAGTGGAAAGCGCTAGCGAAAGAGCATGATCGCTGTTCTGGTAGAGAGCATTGGAAAAAGATTGATAAGACCAGCCTCTATGACTATGCGTCAATTCGATCGCGCTTGGAGCGGCTGCGTTATTTTCGCGAAAACAACGATAATATTGGTCTACTCTTTTCCTTGAATGAAGGTATTCATGGCAATATGGGCGGGATGGGTAAGCCCGTTCTGTATGCTAGGGCAAAATTTGGTACCAAACAGCTGGTTCACGATTATGTTGATGCCATTAGCGACTCACTTGATCATCTAGCTCAGCTTGACTCAGATCATCCCAGTTTTCTCGAGCGATTAGATTTCTTCAGACGAGCTAATAAATGCTACGGTAAATCGGCGTTAATGCTGAGTGGTGGCGCGGTGCTCGGCAACTTCCACGTTGGCGTTGTAAAAGCGCTAGTAGAGCAGGATTTATTGCCGGACGTTATTTCCGGTTCAAGTGCTGGCTCAATGATCGCTGCGGTATTGGGCACGCGGACAGATGAAGAGCTAAAAGCTTTTCTTGACGCTGACAATTTGGGCAAGGTTTTACTGACCGAGGTTGCCTTGGTCAATGGTCGCTTGTCTGAGTCCTCGCCACGGATTAATCATCAGCTATTAAAAGAAAAAATCGCTAAACTGATTCCCGATATCACCTTTCAAGAAGCTTTTGAGCGGACGGGGCGCCATATTAATATTTCGATTTCGCCCTCCGACGTCCATCAGACCTCTCGGCTTTTGAATGCGATAGCATCCCCCAATGTTTATATTCGTAAGGCGGTTCTGGCGTCGTGCGCGGTTCCCGGAATTTATCCGCCAGTCATGCTTGAAGCCAAAAATGTGCACGGTCACCCCCAGCCTTACCTCGCTACTCGGCGTTGGATTGATGGTTCGGTAAGTGATGACCTTCCTGCTAAGCGACTCGCTCGTCTGTACGGTGTTAACCACTTTATTGTAAGCCAGACCAACCCCATCGTGTTATGGGCTGTACACGACGCCAAGGCGGAAAATAGCGGTTTAATACCAGCGCTACGTCAGCTGGGTGGACGCAGTCTTAAAGAAGTTTCTAAAGTCGGTAGTAGTGTTGCCAGAAAGTACTTCAAAAATTCACCTCGGGTGCGGCGGATTGCCAATATTGTCTATTCCGTGATTAATCAGGAGTACACCGGCGATATTAATATTATTCCTCGATACCGCTTTTTTGATCCCCGCAAGCTATTGACTGAACTAAAGCCGGAGGAGTTGCAGTTCTTTATACTTGAGGGTGAGCGGGCGACCTGGCCCAAGCTGGAAATGATTCGTGCGAGTACGAAGATAAGTCGTAAGCTCAGTCAGATACTGGAAGTTTATGAGGCGGAAGAATTTAGTCGATTGTCTCAGTCGAAGCCCCATCATCTCGGCGGGGAAATGACGCGGAGTAAAGTTCGCGCCTAGTTATTTCTAGGCTCTTATATGGCCTAGTCCGGTCTTTGTTCCGCACACAAACCCCAGTAGAAATACTGGGGTTTGTTGTTTCTGGGGTTGGTGTAAAGCTTGCTCTATATTCGGGTCTTTAGGTGCGTTATTGACTATGTTGAATAAACGAGGATATTACCTAGCGTGAGGCAATAGCTGTTTGGTCTTGATTACTGGCGTTTGGTGGTGATAAAGGTATACTGCTTAATACCGTGGGGGGTATGTTGTTGCTTGCCTCACGAATGACTTTTAAAGCAGATTTACGCTAATGTTAGGAGTTTGTAGCGATGGTTGAAAGCACGGTGTTCACACCTTGGTTGGCAATAATTGGGGGCAGCTTAATTGGCTTGGCTGCTGTCTTGTTAATGTGGTCTAAGGGACGAATCGCAGGTATATCCGGTATCGTTGCCGGGGCGCTAAGTGAGCGCGGCGATGAGCGGACTTGGCGATTAAGCTTTTTGCTTGGGCTTTTTCTTGGGGCAATATTGGCCGCTTATTTCAGTGGTGCCCTGGAGGGCGTGCAGAGCGTCGCGTCGACGCCGGTGCTAGTAGTAGCGGGTTTATTGGTTGGTGTTGGCACCCGAATGGGCGGCGGTTGTACGTCGGGTCACGGGGTGTGTGGAATCTCACGATTTTCACAGCGCTCAATGGTTGCTACAGCGGTATTTATGGCGAGTGGCGCCGTAACGGTATTTGTTGTGCGTCATTTGTTGGGAGAGGGTGTATGAGCCGCTTATTTGTAGTGTTTGCGGGCGCTTTATTTGGCGCCGGAATTACTGTGTCGGGCATGGCAAATCCAGCTAAAGTCCAAAACTTTTTGGATATTACTGGTCAGTGGGATCCTAGTCTCGCTCTCGTGATGGGGGCTGCGCTCCTTATTACCACACCTGGCTTTTTCTTGGTGTTTAAGCGGCAAAAGCCCCGGTTCGCTGACGCCTTTGCTTTGCCAACAAAGAAAGATGTCGATACTAAACTAATATTGGGTGCGGTTTTGTTTGGTGCTGGTTGGGGTTTGAGTGGCTTATGCCCCGCACCAGCACTTGTTGCCCTATTGACGGGGGCAAGTTCTTTCCTGATTTTTGCGCTGGCAATGTTTTCGGGCATGTTGCTGCATAAGCAGGTGTTTGAGAAATAGTGTGCCAGACTGAATTGATAGGTTAAACTGGCAGTGTTGATAAAAATAATGCAATTTTTGAGGATGCACTATGGCTGTTAAATGTCAGTTTGACCGCAGTATTGATGAGGTTTGGGCATTGTTGTGTGACCCAGATTTTCGCGTAGAGCGCAGTATAGCGCTAGGTGAATTGAGTGCAGAGTGCGATGTGGAAGAGGATGGCGAGCAAGTCACGGTTAAAATGAGCCGAGAAGTGGTGCGCGAGTTACCGTCGGTTTTGGCTCGGGTGTTTAATGCCCAGCAAAGCTTGGTGTTTGTTGAAAATTGGCAGCCTAAAGACGGTGGCTGGGAAGGTAAGATGAGCATCGAGATTAAAAAGCAGCCAGTGCAACTGGGTGCAACAATGTCTTTGCTGCCGACGGCGTCGGGTTGTGAGTACATTGTGAGTCATCACTGCAAGGCGAAAATCCCCTTGGTGGGCGGTAAGGTCGAAAAGTACGTGCTGTCTCAGACCGACGATGGCGCTTTGGATGAGCTGAATTATCTGAAAGCGAAGCTAACTGCTTAGCCTTTAGGCTGCTATGGCTAGGTAGTGGCGGTGTTCGTCTAGCGCCGCCGTAATATCTGCAGCGGTGTTTAGGCGTTTAATTCGCTCAAATAATAGCTGCGCTTCTTGGTATTCTCTGCGCAAGTAACCCAGCCACTGTTTTATAGGTCCGCCGACATGGCGCGGTGCGCAATTTACAATGCTGTCTGCAAATAAAGCCTCAACAAGATGTAGTACTGCGGGCCAGGTGTCGCGCTTATAGTGCAAGCCTTCAGATACTGATTTGATTTCGAGGGCGAGATCCGGCCGCGCTAGTAGTCCTCGGCCCAGCATCACATCTTCGCAATGGCTTTGGGCTCGGCATTGCGTAAAGTCGGTGGGGCTCCACACTTCGCCGTTGGCAATAATAGGTATATTTGTGATTTTGTGTACTTGCGCAAGTTGGTGCCAGTGCGCAGGTGGTTTGTAGCCATCCTCTTTGGTGCGGGCGTGAATGGTGATACCGTTCGCGCCCGCTTCGCTGATAGCGGTGATGATTTCAGCGAGTCGACTACTGTCCTTAAAACCAAGGCGAATCTTTGCGGTCACAGGTATTTCTTTAGGTACAGCCGCACGCATAGCGCTAATGATTTGGTGTAGCAGCTCTGGTTCGTCTAATAAAACTGAGCCGCCGCGGTGCCGATTAACGCATTTTGCGGGACAGCCAAAATTGGTGTCGATACCGGGAGCGCCTAGGCTGGCTGCGCGGGCTGCATTTTCAGCCATTGGCCCCGGGTCGCCGCCGAGTAATTGCAGGTAAACGGGCACGCCGCTGGGCGTGAGACCGTTGTTATTAAGCTCGGGGCACAAGCGGTGAAATACCCGTGGCGGCAATAGCTGGTCGCTAACTCGGACAAATTCGGTTACGCAGCGATCTATGCCGCCCACAGCGGTAAGCAGGGCGCGCATACGGGCGTTAACAACGCCTTCCATTGGGGCGAGATGTAGTTGCATTACAGGGAGTCATTGCCCAAAAGCGCTATTGTACCTCAGTGGTGGGCCTACAGTAATTATCTGATACCGGTATTGTCTCGTATATGAGGCGTGGTTTGAATTTGGCTAGCGGAGGTTGATGTGTTGTTGAAGTGGCTTCAGGCATTGAGTATTGGTGGTGTGACGGCGATGTTACTAGTGATGCTAAATACTTTGTCCCCGGCGAATGATGCGGCGAGTGAAGAGGAGATGATTTTTAATGCCGATAATGCCAGTACATTTGGCGAGGACCCTCAGCCACGTCGCAAGCTTCAGCTTCTGACGCTAGGTCATGACGAGGGCGGCGCGTTTGCCCAGCTCAAGATCGGCAGTGATGTACAGCAGCTGCGCGCAGGCGAGACTATTTTGCCCTGTGTGGTGCTTGCCAAGATCCTTGATGATTCTGTGCTAATTAATAATTGTGGCGGCTACGCTTTGTTGGCGCCGCTATTGACGTCTGCAGGTGACATATTTGCGCTCAATATTGAGCAATATGATGCATTAAATTTGGCTGAGCCGCGCATTGTCGATTTGCGGAATAATCCTGCGGCAAGGAAGTTGATCGCCGATTACCGCCAGCGTTTATACCAGCGCCCACTGTCTTTGCGGGGGGCTGTCGATATCGAGGTTAGGGTCGACCCTTTGGGTGAGCGGCGCTACTATTTGTCGCCGGGTAAAGATCAGGCCCTATTCGAAACGTTAGCTTTACGAGCTGGTGACCGAGTCGTTGCAATTAATGGATTATCATTGGCCAGCAGTGAAGCGCTGACAGATATATATGGTGTTTTAGCAAATATTGAGCAGTTGGCCCTCACTCTGGAGCGGGGTGAGCAGCGCGTGGTATTGCTGTTGCGGTTTTAAGTTGGGCCATTTTTACGCATATGCATAGCATACATTATTGAATTTACTTAATATTTGCGTCACTGATTCAATAGTATACTCGGCAGCTGTCGGCTCCGCGCACGAGCTGAGATAACTATATTACTATCGCTAGGCGCTTAAGCCGAAAGAGGAGATGTTTGTGAGCGAGTTTAAAAAATGGGAATGTGTGATTTGTGGGTTTGTATACGATGAGGCTGAGGGCTGGCCTGACGACGGCATTGCCGCCGGAACGGCTTGGGCCGATGTGCCAGAAGACTGGGAGTGCCCAGACTGCGGTATTAGCAAATTCGACTTTGATATGGTTGAAGTTTGAGCTATCGCTATTTTTTAAGCGTAATTGAGCCGGGGGTCGTGCCTGTGGGTGTCGCCCTCTGTTACACTCTGTGAATATTTGTGCTGCTAGGAAGATCTCATGAAGAGAATAATAACAGTGGTTGCTTTGCTCCTGTCGGTGGCTGTAGTCGCAGCCTGCGCGCCGGAAGTTGGTAGTGATGCGTGGTGTACAGCCATGGAAAACAAGCCCAAGGGTGATTGGTCTGGCAATGAGGCCAAAGATTACGCTAAGCACTGCGTGTTTAAATAGGCCTAGATCTGCAGTGCAAGTCGGGCACGCGCCTGTTTCGGGTGTCGCATATTACACAGGATGATGTAAGAAAAATGTCATATTATTCCGCTACTATTCGGCGCCTAGCCTTCTTTCAGGGGGAAAACTGAGACGTGGAGCAGTCTATGACATGGGTGAAAATGCTCACGCCTCGGTTGGCTAGCTGCTTAACTGCCCTAATAGCGGCTTTGCTATTGGCTGTTCTTGCGGGCTTGTGTTGGCAGGTGGTTGCGCTTTTTCGTGGCGTGCAGCTACCGAGTGCCGGCCCAGTGGTCGTGACCTCGATAGGCAAATCTAGCGCCAAAAATTACGATGTGCAAAGTTTGCTGGCAGTACCTTTGTTTGGTCTGCGGCCGAGTAACGCGGTGGCCGCGACAGAAATTCAAAAAGACATTCGGCGCAGCGCTCTAAAAATTACTGTAATCGGCCTTGTGGCGGGTAACGATGAGCGCGGCGTTGCGGTGTTGCGTCACGGTAATAAAACGAAGGCCTATGGCATCGGTGAGAAAATTGAAGTGCCGGGTACCGTTACCTTACTCGCGGTATTGGCCGACCACATAATTATTGAGAACAATCGTAAACAGGAAAAAATCGAGCTAGATCAGAAAGCCGGTGCGACCGGTTTGCGGGCAGCCTCGACGAACAGCCGTCCAAGCAATGCGGAAAATGTCGATTTAAGCACTGCAGGAATTCGGGAATTAGTGGGTGACCCCCGCGACACCTTGCAAAAAAGTCCATTGCAGTTAGTGCGGTTTTTTTCCGTGAACCCGGTTATGGATGGCGGCAGACTTACCGGTTATGAAGTGAAGCCGGGGCGGGATACACGCCTATTCTCGCAGCTGTCACTGGAGCCTGGCGACGTGTTGCTGTCGGTTAATGGTCAGGCGCTCTCCGATATGTCGACCCAAGAATTAATGAAAATGATGGAAAACACCAGTTCCTACGAGCTGCTGATTAAACGCGCAGATACCATACTCACCAAAAGATTTGATCTATGAAATCCTTGCTACTGAAGTTAAGCATCACCTTTTGTCTATTTCTAACTGTCTCTGGCACGGCCTTGGCCGAGCGCTTTGAACTGGATATGCAAAATGTTGATATTGGCGAATTTATCGACACTGTCGCCAAGCTCACGGGTAAAACCATTGTGGTTGATAGCCGGGTGAAAGGTAAAATTACGGTGCAGAGCCATCGTAAGCTCGATGCCGATGAACTTTACCAAATATTTTTGTTACAGCTGGGTGTCGAAGGCTATTCTGCCATTGAGGTGGGTGACGGAATACTCAAGGTTATTCCCAACCAAGCGGCAAAAATTGAAGGCATAGAGGTGCAGCTCGGTCGTAATGCAACCGGCCGCAGCGAATCTATTATTACCCGTATCGCGCAACTGCAAAATGCCGATGCCGATGAGCTGGTTAAATCGCTACGGCCGCTGGTCGATAATAAAGTTGGCGTTATCACGAGCTACGCTGACTCCAATATTATTCTGATTACCGACCGCGAATCTAATGTGCGGCGTTTGATGTCGATTATTAATGCGATCAACTCGGTTGATTCGCAATTAATGGAAACCGTGGTTTTAAAAAATTCCTCGGCTGAAGAAGTCGAGCGTATTCTTACTAAGGTTCTGTCGCAACAAACCCGTAAACGCGGTGCCTCCAAGCCGGTTGTCGCGGCTGATCCTCGCACGAATACCTTGATTTTGTTTGGCGACGATGAGGCTCGGAGCTATTTGCGGCGCCTAGTGGTTGATCTCGACAGCGAAGTGAGTAGCCAGTCTAATATTCGCGTGCAATACCTCAAGTACGCGAAAGCGGTCGATTTAGCACCGGTGCTTAAAAGCATTAGCGATACCATCGTAAAAGGCGACCAAGCAGCTGGTCGACCAGCTGCCGCGGGCGACTCGTCGTCATTAATCAATATAGAAGCCCACGAACAAACCAATTCTATTGTGCTGTCGGGCAGCCCTCATATTATTACGGATTTGCTCTCGGTTATTCGCGACCTCGATATCCGTCGCGCCCAGGTATTGGTTGAGGCGATTATTATCGAAGTCTCAGACAATCGCGCTAAAGAACTGGGTGTGCAATGGTTGTTTAAAGGAGCAAATGGCGGCAATCAGCCAGCCGGTGGCATTAATTTTGGTGGCGGCGCCTCGGGTAGCAGTAGCACCCCTGGTATTATTAGTTTACTCGCCGGTGAAGAGGCGGCGGCAGCGGCCGCCAGCGGTGTACGTGGCGCGGCGATTGGTCTGGGTAAACTGCGCGATGGTGCCTTTAGTTTTGCTACCTTGTTAACTGCGTTAGCGAGCGACTCAGAATCGAATATCTTGTCTACGCCAAGCCTATTGACCTTGGATAACGAAGAAGCGTCTATTTTAGTTGGCCAAGAAATTCCGGTCATAACCGGTTCAACCGCAAGCTCCACCAATACCAACCCCTTTCAGACGATTAGCCGTCAGGAGGTGGGTATCAAACTTTTGTTTACGCCTCAGATAAATGAAGGCGACGCAGTGCAACTGAATATTGAGCAGGAAGTTTCTTCATTAAGCCCATCAACCAACGCCGCTGACGTCATCACCAATAAGCGTACCATTAAGACCTCGGTCTTAGTGAATGATGGCGCGACAATTGTGCTTGGCGGTTTAATTGACGACCAAGTGACAGAGCAGACTGCAAAAGTGCCTTTGCTCGGTGATATTCCGATTCTTGGCCGTTTATTCCGCTCTGACAGCACCAGCAAGGTTAAGCGTAATTTGATGGTATTTATTCGTCCCACCATTGTGCGCGATCAAGCCACTTTGTCGGATTTAAGTGCCCGCAAATACAACTTTATTCGTGCTGAGCAATTAGTGAAGGCGGAGCAGGGCATTAATTTATTCCCATTTACCGATCTCGCTGTACTGCCTGAATGGACGGGTATGGATGCATCCCCGCCAAATATATTGCCCCATAAGCCGGTGCCGCCACCAATGTCGCCAGCCGAAGACGCCGTTGAAAAACGCCAAATTCAACCGTCATCAGATAAGCGCAGCGAGGTTCCCAGTGAGCGTCAACCAAATGACGATAAGGCAACTGCGCCTGAACTGCACGCCGATTGTGAAACAGAGGGCGATTGTGCCAAGGCCGATCTAGTAAGTGTGAACGAGGCTTCACACTGATATGTTGCAAACCCTAACGTATGCCTTCGCCCGCAGTAACCGCGTTCTTATTGAAGAGAATGCCAGCGGTGAATTAATGCTGCTGTGTTGCAAACAAACGCCACCGTCGGCGCTTGCCGAAGTGCAGCGGGTTATTCCCCAGCCCTTAGTATTTACGCTCTGTGAAGAAAAAGTTTTACAGGATAAAATTAATGAGACCTTCCAGCGTCAGCAGGGCGACGCAATGTCGGCAATGGGTGATATTTCCAGTGAGGTGGATCTCGATCGCCTCGCCGAGGAGATACCCGAGTCTCAAGACCTGCTCGATGCGCAAGATGACGCGCCGGTTATTCGTTTAATCAACGCCTTATTTGGTGAAGCATTAAAGCGTGATGCCTCTGATATTCATATTGAAACCTATGAAAAAACGATGTCAGTGCGTTTGCGCGTTGACGGTATTTTGCAGGAAGTTTTAACCCCGAGCCGCCGTTTGGCGCCATTGCTGGTGTCGCGAATTAAGGTTATGTCTAGACTCGATATTGCCGAAAAGCGCGTACCGCAAGATGGCCGCGTTTCTTTGCGCATTGCTGGCCGTGCAGTTGACGTGCGGGTATCGACCATTCCCTCGAATTACGGTGAGCGAGTGGTGATGCGATTGCTCGACAAGCAAGCAGCGCGTATCGATCTAGAGCAGCTGGGTATGCCGTCGCGCACGCTGGATACCCTTAAAGATCTTTTGCAGCAGCCTAACGGGATTATTTTGGTCACCGGCCCCACGGGCTCGGGTAAAACGACGACCTTGTATGCGGGTTTAATGGCCCTCAACGACCGGCGCCGCAATATTCTCACCGTTGAAGATCCGGTGGAATACGATATTGAAGGCATCGGCCAAACTCAGGTGCACGCCAAGGTCGGTATGACCTTCGCGCGAGGTTTGCGGGCGATATTGCGTCAAGACCCGGACGTGGTGATGCTGGGTGAAATTCGGGACCAGGAAACTGCAGAGATCGCAGTGCAAGCCTCTTTGACAGGGCACTTGGTGCTGTCGACTTTACACACCAATACCGCCGTTGGCGCAGTGACGCGCTTAGTTGATATCGGCGTTGAGCCGTATTTGATTGCCTCGAGCTTGAAGGGCGTATTAGCTCAGCGTCTGGTCAGAAAACTCTGCCAAACTTGCCGTCACCCCATTGTCTTAGACAAGACCGAAGCGCGGTTGTTGGGCGACCCAAAACTAGAAGGTCAGGGCGCCTTTAATGCGGCGGGTTGTGATGAGTGTCAGCATACTGGCTATCGCGGTAGACAAGGCGTGTACGAGTTGCTGGTAATTGACCGCGAGGTTGCAGAATTAATTCACAACCGTGCTGGCGAACAAGATATTTTACGTCAGGTTGGCGATCATATGCCGTCCTTGATGGGTGAGGGGCGGCGCCTTGTGTTAGACGGCCAAACTAGCCTTGACGAATTATTGCGCAGCGTACGCGAGAGCAGCAATGCCGGCCTTTGAATACCGCGCCCTAGACAGTGCTGGTGCCAATAAAAAAGGCATGATCGAGGCCGACTCCAGTCGTCAGGCTCGGCAGATGCTGCGTGATCAGCAGCTTTTCCCCATCGACCTAAAGCAAACTCGTGACAAGACTCGCGCCGATAATGCGCGGCGCAGCTTTGCTGGTGCGCGGGTTAGTATTGCCGATCTGGCTTTGTTTGTAAGGCATTTGGCGACCTTGATTCAGTCTGGTATTCCCCTGGAAGAAGCGCTGGCGGCAACCGCCAAACATACCCGTAAGCCTTATCTGAAACGAGTGGTGCTTGATTTGCGGGCGCGGGTGTTAGAAGGGCATTCACTCGCCGATGGTTTGAATGAACACCCTCGGGTATTTAATCCGGTGTTCCGCGCTTTAGTGAGTTCCGGAGAAAAATCCGGCGATCTGGGGCTAATATTGGATCAGTTAGCGGATTACACCGAAGACAGTCAAAAACTGCGCGGTGTTATTGTGCAGGCGGCTCTTTATCCGGTGGTGCTATTGTTTGTTGCCCTAGCGGTGGTTGGCGCCTTAATGACGTTTGTGGTGCCCAAGGTCACCGCCCAATTTGCTCACTATGATCAAGCATTGCCGACGCTAACTCGCGTGCTCATTACCTTGAGTGACGGTTTAATTGCGAATTGGCTATACATTATTTTAGGTGTTATTGCGGTAGCGGTACTTGGTCGTTGGTGGCTGAACTCGCCGGAGCATCGCTTGCAAGCTGACAAGGCTATTTTGAAACTGCCTTTGTGGGGACTGCTGATGCTGGAGCTGGATGCCGCAAGGATGTTGCGAACCCTCGCGATATTGATGTCGTCTGGTGTGCCGTTTTTGGAAACCCTCAAAGTCGCTTGCGATACCTTGGGTAATACTCATTTAAAGAAAAGCATGGCGCTGGTGCGGGAGCAAGTGCGCGAAGGCAAAAGCTTTAGCCGCTGCCTTCAGGATGAGGCTGAACTGCCCCCGCTTGCGATTTATATGATTGCCAGTGGTGAGGCCAGTGGTGAAATGGAAGCCATGACACAGCGTGCTGCAAGCAATCTTGAAAGAGAGTTGCAGCAGCGGGTACAGATGTTTGTAAGCCTATTTGAGCCGCTATTAATAGTGGTATTGGGTGGGGTGGTTCTATCCATTGTACTGGCGATTATGCTGCCGATATTACAGTTAAATAATTTGACTCAGTTTTAGGAGTTTGTGGATATGTTTGAGATAGAAAAGTCGTCTAGGGTAGCACGCCGCCAGTCGGGTTTTACCCTTCTCGAAATCATGGTTGTTATCGTTATTATGGGTTTGCTAGTGGCTGTGGTTGCCCCCAATGTCTTACAAAATCAAGATCGCGCCATGGTCGAAAAAGCCCGTGCCGATATCTCGGTACTTGAGCAAGCACTGGATATGTACAAGCTTGATAACCATGTTTACCCCACTACCAACCAGGGTTTACAGGCGCTGATTACTCGGCCAGAGACGGGCAATCAGCCCAAAAATTATCGCAGTAACGGGTATATTAAGCGCCTACCTGAAGACCCGTGGGGAACACCGTATGTGTATATCCAGCCGGGTGAACATGGACCTTTCGATTTGTACTCTACCGGTTCTGATGGGGAAGAAGGTGGAGAAGGGCTTGCACGTGATATCGTCAACTGGCAGGAATGAGTCCGGCTTTTCACTGCTAGAATTAATGGTCGTTGTTTTTATTATCGGCCTGCTCAGTGGTGTCGCAGCATTAACGCTGCCGTCTAAAGACGGCGGCGCCTTACTGCAAGAGCAGCGCTTTAAACTGATTGGCAGTTTGCGCAGTGCGCGTGCCGAAGCCGTTTTTAGTGGTCATAGTTTGGGCTTGCAATGGCGGAATCAGCGCGGCAATTTTTACGTATTAACTGCCGATGGCTGGCAGAAAATAGCGCAAGGTGTTTTAGCAAAAAGCATTGCACTGGACGACGATGTTCAGACCGAGCTTCTCGTTGATGGCGAGGTTTTGCATGAAAAAGCACGATTGGATAGTGAGGATACGGAACAGGAGGTGAACCCCCAGTTGTTGTTTTTGTCAGACGGCCAAGTCTCGCCTTTTGAGTGGCGTTTATCAACGGCTGGCACAGAATCACTTAGTTTTGACGAACAGCTCACGGTTGATCGACCATGAGGCCTAATTTACAGGATCGTCAGCGTGGGTTTACCTTATTGGAAATTATGGTAGCGCTGATGATTTTTGCCACTGCTGCGGTGACGCTAACCAAAAGTCTCACCGAGAGCGCGCGCAGTATTAGCGCGATTGAAGAGCGACAGTTTGCCGATTTAGTGGCCCACAATGTTTTAATTGATATTCTTCGCGATGGCTATGGAACGAATAATAGTGGCAAAGAATCCATGGCAGGTTTTGACTTTAATTGGCAGCGCAGTGTTGAGCAAACGCCACACCCAGATATTCGTCGCGTGGACATAACGGTGACGCTGCAAAAGGCTGCTGATGTGTTGGCTACGCGTTCGGCATTCCTCAATAAATGAAAACGTATAATGGCATGCGGGGGTTTACCCTAGTTGAGTTACTGATTGCGGTCGGCATTATGGCGCTAATCGGCACCGCAGGTTCACTCTTGCTGAATAGCTCGCTTAATAATCAGGCGGTTATTGAGCAGCGTCAGCAGAATCTAGAGCGCCTCGCGCTGGCATTGACAATATTTCGCCACGACGTAGAGCAGCTTACCCCGCGTATTCCGAGAGATTCACAGGGCGACGTAATGCCTGCAAATATTATTGCGGCGCAGGTCGGTGAAGACAGCGAATTGGAGTTTGTACATGCTGGCCGCCGGGTTTTGCCGGGGCGAGGTTTGGGCAGTAAGTTAGAGCGGGTTCGCTATGTAAAAGAAGACGAAGCGCTAATTCGTTACAGCGCGGGGGTTGCCGATCCTGCGAGTAATACCCATTGGCAGCGTCAAGTTTTATTGACCGATGTGAGTCAGTTTGTTGTTGAATTATACGATGGCGAACGCTGGTCAACGTTTTGGCCACCAAGTACTCAAATAAATGCCAGCCAACCCAAGGCGCTGCGGATGTTGACGGCCGTTGGGGTGTGGGACGATATTCGACTGAATGTCTTGTTGCCGGAGGCGATTCAGTGAGGTCTTCTACACTCGTGCGCCAGCGCGGCGCGGCGCTGATGATGGTCTTGTTGATTGTTGCCGTAATGGTGGTGCTGGCGGTAGGGCTTGTTGATGGTGTGCGTTATAGCAGCCAGCGTTTATTAAATCAGCGAATTATGGATCAGGCGTATTGGTATTCATTGGGCGGGGAGCGTATTGAAGTCTTTGCCCTCGAGGATATTGCCGGCGAGTCTGTGGTGCATTTAGGTCAAGATTGGGCGCGCAAGGATATTGTTTTTCCCATTGACGGTGGCTCTATTGCCGGTTTAATTACCGATGAGCAGGCCTGTTTTAATATCAATTCGCTGTATAAACCAGAATCGGCGACAGGAGGCAGCGTGGAGTTAACGACTGCCGAGCAGGTGTTTAGTGGTTTGTTAAGCAATCTCGAGTTTTCTCCGCAGCGCGCAGAATTTATTATGGGACGCGCCCAGGATTGGATTGACGAGGACTTTTCTCCAGAAGGTATCTACGGCGCTGAAGACTTGCTTTACACCGCCAAAGATTATCCCTATCTGCCGCCAAATAGTTTGATAGACTCGGTCAGTGAGCTCGGCCTTTTTGCCGAGTTTGAAGAGGGTGAGCAGTCGCGACTGGCGCCATACCTCTGCGCTTTGCCCGAGGTCAATACAGTATTAAATATCAATACCCTTAGCCCGGCTCAGGCCCCATTGCTTGCTGCGGCGATTGGTAATGTACTCGGCGTTGCTGAAGTACTTGCGATTTTAGAACGGCGTCCGGAAAATGGTTGGCCCGATGTGGCTAGTTTTATTGCTGAATTAGGGCTTTCCACAGAAGAGCCGTTGCCAACTGTTTATATTCAGGGTTTGGGTGTCAGCTCGCACTATTTTAAAGGGCTGAGCGATGTTTTTTACGAACAGCGTCAGCTGCATTTATATAGTCGAATCGTGTTACGAAATGGCAAGGCAGTTGTCTATGCCCGTGAGTATGGAGAAGTTTTTTGAGCGCGCTGTTGTTACTAGATCTACCCCTTGATGCAGAGGCCCCTGTGCCCTGGCTGCATTGGGACAATGAGCATCACAAGGTGATTGCCGAAGGGGTGTTGGCTAATGGCCGTGAACTCGGCACGTTGGCAGAATCTTGCGCTGCGGTACCGTGCTACGCACTTTTACCGGGCGCGGCGGTCAGCGCCCATCGCGTGGTATTACCCAAGGGTGGTCGGGTTGGTATGGCGGCATTGCCCTATCAGCTTGAAGATAAACTCTGCACTGATTTAGACGCAGTTCATCTTGCGGTCGGTGTATTGCAGGCAAAGCAGCCTACGGATGTGCTGGTGGCCGATCACGGTGTGGTAAAAGCCAGTTTAGACCTTTTGCGGCAAAGCGGTTTGCGCATTAAAGCACTGCTACCTGACTACGCAGTGTTACCCCCCAATACGGTTGTTATCGATAATACTCAGGTGGCGGCGAATATTCATGCTCAGCCTGTGGGCATGAGCAGCGAAAACTTTGCGGTGTGGCAGCAAATTGTCGGGCCTGAAGTCAGCGCGACGCCCGTGCAGGTGTATTGCATTGGCGACTGCGAGGAAAGCCGATTTGGTGAGGGTGAGCATGTTATAGAACAATGTGAAAATAGGCTGCGTGCCTTCGCAATCGGTTTTCAAGCTTGGCCACTGTCCTTGCTAAGTGGCCCGTATTTACTAAAAGACGAAAGCGGTGAGGCGATTGCTCGTTTGCGGTGGCCACTTATCTTGCTGGTGGCCCTTTTGGGTTTGCATTGGATGAGTTTAGGCCTGCAGACGTATCGGGATAATCGTGAGGCGGACGCCCTCGATGAGGCAATGGTCGCGGTATATCAGCAGACCTTCCCGGGGAGTCGCGTGGTTAACGCCCGCAGTCAGATGCGCAGCCAGCTCAATGCGCTTGAAAAGACGGGCGGTAAAGACTTGATGATGCCTTGGCTCGAAAAAGTCGCGGCGACGACTAAGACCAAGCCGGGTATTACGCTTGCACAGCTAAATTATGAGAACGACCCTGCGGTGATGAAATTAATCCTGAACGCGGCCTCCTATGAAGTGATAGATCAATGGCTGGCGACGCTGAAGGCGCAGGGCGTTAATGTGGAGCGGGGCGCTTTCGGCCAGCAAGATGGCGGCATAGCGGGACAGATAAGCATACGGGGTGACGCGCAATGAAATGGTTAAACCAACTGCTTGAGGGCCGCAGCGAGCAAGAGCGCTTTACGCTAATCGCTGGGGCCGCGGTGGCGGTGCCCTTAATGATATGGCTGCTTTTGTGGCAGCCATTGTTAGCGGCCCGCGATAATGCCCAAACTCGCGTAGAACAGCGTCGTAGTTCCTATCTTTGGATGCAGCAAGCGGCAAAGCAATTGCAAGCCGCACATGGCAATGTGCCGGCGAGTGCGCTATCGGGCTCGCTGCAGCAGCAAATAACCCGCGCGGCAGCGGCGCTGGGCGTCAATGTTAACCGCATTGAGCCACAGTCGGCTGGGCGCTACAGTCTATGGGTGGCCAGCACCGATTACACTAGCGCAGTGCAGCTAATTGAAGCCCTATCTACTGCGGGTATGACATTGTATTCGGTCAATATGAGTTTATTGGATGTGCCTGGCAGTGTGTCTTTGCGGGCATCAGTTGGGGGCGAGGGATGAGGCGTTCCCTGTGGGTTGTTTGCGGTACGGTCTTCTTTTTAGTGTGTTTGTTGATGACGAGCCCAGCGTGGTTGGTGACGGACATTTTAGCCAAACAAGTGCCTGAGCTGAAACTCGGAACGGTCACTGGCCGTGCGTGGCGGGGGCAGATTGATCATGTCCAATTCGGTGATGTTCATGCCAGTCAATTGCAGTGGCGCTTTAGTCCGGTGGGGCTGTTTCGTGGTGTGCCATTGGCGATTAGTATTGCTAGCCCGGTGAAGGCGACTGCGCTACTGGGTTTGGCTGCAGGAGATACCCTTAAGCTGCGCGATGTTGAGGCGCACGGCAAAATTGCTGAATTGATGGGCATTGCCCAGCTGCCGAGTATGGGTTTTGATGGTGGCGTCGATTTGGTGTTGGCGTCGGCTAGACTGAGCAGCACAGGCTGCAGTTCGATCGAGGGGACGCTTACCTTGGCCTCATTGCTTGGTGATATCGACGGTATCAGCACTATCGCGCCAGTGTCTGCTGAGCTGAGCTGTGTAAATAGCTTGCTAACAGTACTGGTGGATGAGAATAATCCGAACCGTGTGCGTGGCCAGGTGCAGTTGATGAATAGTGGTCGGGCGAGCGGTAATCTTACGCTGTCGCCAGCGCCTGGTAGTGAGTTGTTTAAAAGTTTAACCCTGTTTTTGGGTGCGCCACGCAATAATGCCGACTTTGTGTTGCGCTTCTAAATTCCGATTAGGCTTTAAATATTAGCCCCTGCGCCGTTAGCGCAGGGGCTGTAATGGCTAATAGCCGCAGAGGCTGGCGTAGCGGTCGCGATGGAAGCTGCTGTTACCAAAGATTTGATTCGCTACTCTGGAGCGCTTTAGGAATAAACCGATATCCAGCTCGTCGGTAACACCGATGCCACCATGCATTTGCACAGCTTCATTTGTCACTAATTCAAACACATCGTTCAAGCATGCCTTGGCTAAACTGGCTAGTTGTGCGAGGTCAGTTCTATTGTCGTCAATAGCCGACAAACCATCTAACACGACAGATTTTGCTAATTCCAGCTCGGTGAACATAATCGCGGCGCGATGTTGCAGGGCTTGGAACGTACCAATTTTAACGCCAAATTGATCTCGCTCTTTGAGATAGCTAACTGTGCGCTCAAAACATTCTAGCGCGCCGCCGAGCATTTCTGCCGCGAGGCAAATACGACCGCGATCTAAAACATTATTGAGTAGTGACCAGCCTTGGTCTGCATCGCCAAGTAGTGCTTCACTCGAGACATGAACATCATTAAATTGGATGCTCGCTGCATTGCGGCTGTCGAGCATATAGTGGCGTTTACGCTCAATGCCAGCGGTGTTTGCATCGACAATGAACAAGCTTAGGCCATCTCGACCGCGGCTTTGAGACTGACTACGGGCAACAACAATGAGCTGGTCGGCGCTGTGGCCATCCAGAACAAAGGTCTTGCTGCCATTCAGCTTATAGCCGTTGTCAGTTGCTGTTGCGGTACAGATAATGTCGTCAGGGCTGTGGTGAGCGCTCTCGTCAATAGCGAGGGCAAACCGCAAATTGCCACTCGCAATTTGCGGCAATAATGTTGCCTTTTGTGTTTCGTTACCGTCAATAATAATGGCAGACGCACCAAGCACGACACTGGCGAAAAGGGGCGACGCAGCCAGCGTGCGGCCACTCTCTTCAAGTACGGCACCTAAGCCTAAAAAACTGAAATCTAAGCCGTCATAGGCTTCGGGTATGATCATACTTGCCCAGCCCAGTTCCGACATTTTCTGCCAGTGCTCTGGTTTATAGCCGAGCGCATCTTTGTTGTCGCGAAGTTGTCGCAGCGCCTCAACGGGTACGGTTTTATTTAAAAAATCTTTGGCGGTGTCTTTCAGCAAGCGCTGCTCTTCATTGAGTACGAGTGGCATTGCGGGTCTCCTTAGCGTTTGCGACAAGCGTATTTACCGTGAATTGGTTGCGGGCATTCATACCGGAAGTCCCAATACGCGCTTGGCGATAATATTCAATTGCACTTCTGAGGTGCCACCGGCAATCGAGAGGGCTTTTGAAAATAGCCAGCCTCGGTTGCTTAGCAACTCGTCATCACTAAACTCTGGGTCGTCCCAGCCGAGGGCGCGATTGCCCAGAATCGCCATTAAGACCTCTTCCTTGCGCTTGGTTTCTTCTGTGCCTACATACTTCATAATCAAGGGAATGCTGTTATCGGTATTGCCGTGCATACGTTCTTCAAAACTGCGGAAATGAGTGAGCCCAAGTGCCCGAAAGCGCATCTCATGGGCGACCAATTGCTCGCGCAGGCCGCGATCTTTAAGCTTTCCTTCTGCATCTAAGCCAACGTACTTTAAGGCTGCTTGTACTGGCGAAAAGCTTGGTCCTGGGGTGTCGCCGCCAATCTCGGCCATAAGCTTGCGCTCGTGTTTGAGCAGAGACTTGGCGACCGACCAGCCCTTATTTAACTCGCCGATAAGATTACTTTTAGGGACTTTGACATCGTCAAAAAAGGTTTGGCAAAACTCAGAATCGCCGCTAATCAATGGAATGGGCTTCACCGTGATGCCGGGCTGATCCATGTCGATCAATAAAAAGCTGATACCTTCCTGCTTTTTAGCCTCGGGGTCGGTACGCACCAAGCAAAATATCCAGTCAGCTTTATCGGCGTTAGTTGTCCAAATTTTACTGCCGTTTACTAAAAAGTGGTCACCACAGTCTTCGGCGCGGGTTTGCAGACTCGCAAGATCAGAACCGGCACCGGGCTCGGAGTAACCTTGGCACCAGCGCACCTCACCACGGGCGATTTTGGGTATATGTTGGCGACGTTGATCCTCGCTGCCATATTCCAATACGGCGGGGCCGAGCATCCATATGCCAAGATCATACAGTGGTGTACGGCAGCCAAGGGCTTTCATTTCTTCCTTCAGTATTTTCGCCTCGCGCTCATTTAAGCCGCCGCCGCCTAATTCGCAGGGCCATTCTGGCACGGTCCACCCTTTGTCGCGCATTCGCTCAAACCATAATTTGGCGTCGGCACTCGGAAAGCTCATATTGCGGCCGCCCCAAACCTGCTCTTCTCTGGTAATGGGCTGGCGCTGGGATACTGGGCAGTTGTCCTGCAGCCAGGCTTTGACGCTGGCGCGGAAGTCGTCGAGATCGCTCATGGTGATGGTCTCAAATGTATTAATGACAAAAATTATTACGGTTGCGGCCAGCTTAGTCGACAAGGAAATTAAGACAAGAACGAAACACGTCATCTCATTGGCAAATGGGGTCACTGGTCGCCGCAGTGTTGCTGGCGAGTTTGGTCTACTGCAATTGGGGCATATCGGCCGTTAAGTGATATCGATAAAATTTCTAGATACATTTTAAGAATAACAATAGGAGACAGTATGAAGCGATTTACCGATAGAGTGATCTTAGTTACTGGTGCCGGCTCTGGTATCGGTCGGGCTTGTGCACTCAGGCTTGCCGCAGAAGGCGGTAAACTTTACTGCACCGATATCCAACAAGGCGATGTGGCGAGTTTGGTTCAAGAGATCAATGCCGCGGGCGGCACGGCGATAGCGGAGTGTTTTGATGTGAGTGCGCCGGGCGCCGCGGAGGCTACCGTGGCTGCTTGTGTGGCTCATTACGGTAAGCTTGATGTCGTCGTTAATATGGCAGGTATTTTGCGTTTTTCAAATTGCCATGAGACCAGCTTTGACATGTGGTTGCAGATTATTGCAGTAAATTTAACCGGCACGTTTATGCTGTGTAAGGCCGCCTTACCTGAATTGCTTAAAACCCAGGGCAATATTGTCAATGCGGCGTCTACGGCATCATTGCAGGGTTTACCATGGGGCGCAGCCTATGGCGCAAGCAAGGGCGGGGTACTCGCCCTGACTCGGAGTATTGCTGTTGAATACGCCAAACGCGGGGTGCGTGCCAATTGTGTTTGCCCAGGTGATATTAATACCAATATGGTGCAGGGCTTAAGTTTTCCGGAAGACGCCGATTTTGACTTACTTAGCCGCATCACCTCCCTGAGTGGCGCCAAAGGGCCCGAGACCGTAGCCGGTGTTGTTGCCATGCTGGCGTCCGAAGATGGCTGTCATATCACGGGAGAGCATATTCGCGTTGACGGTGGAATTTTGGCCTAGACCCCAATTGCGTGTAAAAATCCCGCCGGTTTATGGCCGCAGACCACCGACTCTGCCATCATTGCCCTTAGTAATTCACAAGAGTAATGAGAAATGACGCAAACTTATGTGCTGGCGATTGATCAGGGTACTACCAGTTCACGGGCAATCGTCTTTAATAGTCGGGGAGAGGTCTGTGGGCTTGGCCAAGAGGAGTTTAGTCAGCACTATCCTGAGGATGCCTGGGTAGAGCACGACCCAGAAGAAATTTGGCAAACGACCTTAAATAGTTGCCGTAAGGCGATAGCGGATGCTGGCCTAAAGGCGTCGGCGATTGCTGGCATTGGAATCACCAATCAACGTGAAACCACGGTGATCTGGGATCGGAAAACGGGGAAAGCGATTTATCCAGCGATTGTTTGGCAGGACCGACGCACGGCTAAACAGTGTGCTGAGTTGAAGTCGCAGGGCGTTGAAGACTTGGTGTCGCAACGTACCGGCTTGCTATTAGATCCGTATTTCTCTGGGACTAAAGTGGCGTGGCTGCTGGATAATGTGGAGGGTGCCCGGAAGCGTGCAGAGGCAGGGGAGCTGGCGTTTGGTACGATCGATAGTTTTTTATTGTGGCGCTTAAGCGACGGCGAGCAGCATGCCACGGATGCGACAAATGCATCTCGTACCTTATTGTTTAATATTCATAAACAGCAATGGGATGCCGAGCTACTGGAATTGTTTAATATTCCTAAGACCCTACTGCCCGAAGTCAAAGACAGCTGCGATGATTATGGCCTATGCACGTCAGACTTGTTTGGCTCGGCGATACCGATTTGCGCATTAATTGGCGACCAACAGGCGGCCACGGTTGGTCAGGCGTGCTTTAAACCCGGCATGGTAAAAAGCACCTACGGGACAGGGTGTTTTGTGGTGCTAAATACCGGAACCAAGGCTTTAAGCTCTAAACATCGCCTCCTGACGACGGTGGCTTACCGCATTAAGGGTGAGGTCACCTATGCCTTAGAGGGAAGTATTTTTGTCGCCGGTGCCGCTGTGCAATGGCTACGTGACGGCTTACACCTCATTGGTTCAGCCTCAGAGACCCAGCCTTTGGCTGAAAGCGTGGCAAGTTCGAACGGTGTTTATATGGTGCCAGCCTTTACCGGGCTGGGTGCGCCATATTGGGACCCCGACGCCCGCGGCGCAATTTTGGGGCTGACCCGAGATACCGGCATCGCGCACATTGCGCGGGCGGCCTTGGAGTCGGTCTGTTACCAAACCCGCGATTTATTAGAGGCTATGCGCGGCGATGGCGCTGACTTTGCGACGCTGCGGGTGGATGGCGGAATGGTCGCTAACGATTGGGTGGTGCAGCGCCTTGCCGATATGCTTGACTGTCGCTGCGAGCGTCCACTCGTCAGCGAGACGACAGCACTCGGCGCCGCGTATTTAGCGGGTTTGCAATTAGGCGTATACGAGTCGCTCGAGGAAATTGCCGCGCTCTGGCAGTGTGAAGGGGGCTTTGATCCGGCAATGAATGAAGTTGATCGCGCTCGACGCTACACCGGCTGGAAAAGCGCGGTAGCGCGGGTTAGAACGCAATAGCAACGCAATCTTTAACTGGCGCTCGGAGCCGTAATGCGAGCGCCAGTTAAAAGTCGTGAATTCGCAATGAAAGATCCAGCGCGCTGATGGGCATCGGTCGGCAAACGTAATAACCTTGCACGTACTCTACGCCCATATCTCGCACAATTTCCAGAGCTTCGCGGTTTTCTACACCTTCGACAATAACTTTTTTGCCGAGATTGTGACTCATTTCCACCATTGATTTTACCAGCACTTGGTCGCTCTCGCGCTCGTGAATAAAGCGAATAAAGGACTGGTCTATTTTAATGTAATCTACCGGTAGTTCGCGCACATATTCAAAGGACGTAAAGCCAATGCCAAAGTCGTCAAACGCGACTTTAGCGCCCACCGCTTTAAAATTATTAAGCAGTTTTCTTGCGGCACTTAAGTTCTCTAAGGCGTCGGTCTCGACAACCTCAAAGATGAGACGGTCGGGATTGGCGCCAGTCCGTTTTAAAATTTCGCTTAGGCGTTCTTCAAAATCAGCCTGTTCAAGGGTTGGCGCGGTAATATTGATACTAAGGCCGGTATTGATGCCAGAATCTTCCCACATGCGCTGCTGGCGCATGGCCTTTTCCATTACGGAGAAGTCTAGTCGTGGCATTAAGCCAGATTCAGCGGCAATGCCGAGGAAGTGGGCGGGGGAAATAAATTGGCCTTCGTCGTCGAGCATGCGCACTAAACATTCGCAGTGGCTAATGCTGTTTAGGCTTAAGTCTAAAATTGGCTGATAAAATAGCACAAGCCGGTTGCCGCTTAGCGCTGATTGTAATTGCTCTTTCATTCGATACTTTTCGTGCCGAGATACTCGGCTGGTGTCGTCGGATTCTGCCGCGTAATACAGACTTCCCCGCGCCTTGTTTTTGACTTTTATCATTGTTGATGTGGTGTTGGAGATCAGTTCGTCGATACCACTTAAACTGTCGTCGTAACTGTCAACGACAATGGAAATACAAATCTCTTCGCTGACATTATTCTTGCTGAACGCATAGCGAGTTAGTTTTTCAAGGCCGAGGTCTTTTACACTTTGATTTGAATCCCTTGGGTGATGAACGATTGCACAAAATTCGCCAGAACCGGTTCTTGCTAGGGGGCTGTTTTCTGGCAAAGCATCAACTAAATGTGCGGCCAGGTCATTTAATAAGCGATCTCCGGCGTCGAAACCAAAGCGATCATTGAAAATTGCAAAGTCATCAATATCGAACATGACCAATTCGATAAGGTCATTGTCGCGATGCTTGGCGATATACTCATTGGCGTTTTCGGTAAAGCTACTGCGATTGAGTAGACCAGTAATACGGTCGTGCTGGCCCAACCAATGGAGACTTTCGGCCGCTTCCTTACGCTCGGTGATGTCGATGCCCATCGACAAGATGTGCGCTTCGTCATTTACATGCAGGCAAGTATGTGTCCACAGAAAATACAGTTTACGACCATCGTCGGTAAAAAAGGGCATTTGGCCTTGCGATTTCTTGCCGGTGGTGTCGGTAATACTTTGTAATGAAGCCGAAAGTGATTTGCTCTGATTTTCGTTTCTTACCCACGTATTTATATTGGCATTTTGTGGCGCTTTTTTGTCGAGCCCGGTTAGCTCCCTACCCATTTTGTTTATATTTCGAATAGTGCCGATACTGTCGTGGATAATGACTGTTAAAGGCGAGGCATCAAGTATAAGCTCATTGAATATTTTTGCTTCAGTAAGGGCTTCAATTTTTGATTTAAGTTCATTGCGGTGTTGGTCGACACTGGCATTCATGCGCTCCAATGAGTCGATAACCTCGCCGACGGTATGATGAAGAATATCGATTTCATCAGAATATTTTTTCTGAGAAATTTGTTCTTGTAAAAGCGTTTGGGCTTTTTGGAAATGACCGTCAGGTAGCATTGGGAGGATTTTAGCTAAATTCATTAGTCGGTCAAGCGACGGCTTTAGGATGACGGCTATCAACGCTATTATTAAAAATAGGGCTAATAATGTTGAAAATATTATATTTTTTAATTCGTTAACTATATACGCACGCGATTTGGATTCATTTCTGAGTAATGCTGCATAGGTTCTTGGTGGCGAATTTTGATGTAGTGGGAAAAAACGTGCGCTGTAATATTGGTCACCTACGGTGTCAAAAAAGACGGTAGGGTGACTTGCGCTAATGTCTGTTAGCTCAGCAATTTTATTTAATGTTTCTGTGGTGTCGTTTGCCTGACTGGCGATTAAGACCTGATTTAGTTTGGCGGTTATACCGTTCTGAATCATGTCCAGTATCGCGATATCTGTATGCGTGATCTCATAAAAATCCTGGATTAACAGGCTTGCAGAGCGATTAATATTGATTACTAGCTCGCGCCCGTCAGTGGCAATGACTGGGATGAAAACGCTTTGCGTACAGGATGGTGTGCAATGAAGCGTTGCGAATGGGCGGCCGCTCTTTGCAATTGAGCTTATTGCAGTAAAAATATAAGGGGGTACTGCTTTGGGATCGATTCCCTCCTGTAGCGAGGCTGCGAGAACATGACCTTCAAGATTGATGTAATAGATTGATTCAATGTTAGACATCAGCGATGGCGGTGAAAGATTTCCTCGCTGGAGCTCCGCATTGCTTGGAATGCGATATTGGTCAGCTAAGCGAAATAACTCATTGTTGGACCTTTCGGTGAGTGACGTGAACGTTTGTTGTAGGCCCTCAAGGTCTTTAGTCACAGACTCTTGATTTGACTGCACTGTTTGCATATAACCGATATAGCCGCGCGACCCCATAACGATCGATACGGCTAGAAAAAGTACGATGCTCAGCTTGCGCTGTAGACCAAAGGTAGATTTGTTGTCTGCCTTGACCCCGTCGTTAATAATTTTAGCGTCCAGGTTTCTCAGAATCTAAACCCTATCATTACGGCTAATATTTCGGTGCGTTCAGTTAAAGGGTCGTTATAGTCAGTGCGAGGTATGCCATTGGTGCCCCGAATTCCGTAAATATCGGCAGCAATCACCCACTGTGGTGCTGGGACCCAGTTAATGCCGGCAACGAGATGGTGGCTGTCGGATTGATTTGGCCGAGATTTATCATTAATGCTCATTTCGTAGCGCCCGGTAAGAACGATGTTCTGGGCTATTCTGTACTGGCTCTGCAAATACGCTGATTCGAGGTCTAGGCTTTCATTGCCAAAAGCCGAGCGGAAGTCCGTCGTGAAGAGGCTATACTCGGCGGTGAATGTCCACTTCGCTAGATTTTTTTGCGCAGATAGAACATAGCCATTTGCCGAAAGAGCAACGTTGCCAAAGCTTCCTTGCCCTTCTAGTTGCATGTTGACAGTAGATATGGCGTATTTGCTGGTTCCGCCATCTCTGCTGTGACTAAGCTGCGCATAGATGGGATTTCGCACATTAGCGTGATCTATATAGGAAGCCGCCGTGCTTCCAAATAAGTTGCGGACAATATCTGCCGACAAACTTTTGCTGCGGCCAAAGGTGACGGATAAGCTAGTTGTATTTTCTTCGGCATCCCAGTAGCTGTATAGCTGGGCACCATCTGATGCAAACAGAATTTCACGAAGACCATTGCCCTCGAAATAGACCGATTGTGGCATTAATATTGTTGGTCGTGTGAATAGCACGTCACGGGTATCATTATAGAAGCCAAAACTATTGCGTACGCGGCCGAATCGAAACCCGAGCCCCGATAGTTCATTCTCAATGGCTTTGTAATCGGCAAACAAAAAATCAATTTTCACATCGCCATTATCGGAGGTACCTGCATCGCGGGTAATGATTTGTGCGGCGAGATTTAGTTTAGGGCTGGCACGGTAGTTGGCGTTGACCGCCGCCTCCATGAAATCGGTTGTACCGCGTTGGCTGTTGCCGTAAAAATTATTGCCGTCACTGAGCAAGTAACCTTGAGAAAAGAAACCGTGAATTTGAAGATCGTTATCAATATAAGACAAGGCTGAGCAGAATGAAGAAACGCATAAGGCTAGGCCGGCTGCCACTAAGTTTGATAATAGACGCATGTTTATTCCTCGCCACCGACCGGGCTATTTGACACAAAAAGGCGGTAATGCGTGTCAATGCTATTTACCAGGATTTTAGGTTGGCTCATGACATAGCCAATTGCGCCAGGAGTGTTAGCTATTGCCTGTCTTAGTTGCTCCTCGCTACCAACGACAGTGGGCGGGATGCCAGTGCCGCTAAATGTTAAACGGTCCCACTGTTCCCGCAGCACGTACGGGTATATTTTAAGGATGGTTTTACAAAATTTTTGGTGCAAAGGTTCTTGATCGGCTAAGACAAAAACTTTAATTGGTAGGTCGTTGTCCCAGCTTCGTTTGCGGACGGAGAATATTGCTCTTAAATTGCTTAGTGTTAACTCGTCAACATTTACGCCAGAGCTGGCGTTGGCGAAGACGGTGATGGTAGGTGCAGGGCTTTGCTCAGCCCAGACGCTGCTAGTAATTGGGGATATTACGCCGACACCGATAAGTATCATTTTCCCTAAGATGCGAGCTGTAGGTCGTGGCAATAGCTTTAGATACACAAATCTTGCTCCAATTTCTATTGTTTGTTTCTGCTACTACACTTAATGATTAACAATAGGCTAACTTTAGCTGTTTGTCATTGAACTTAATCGATATTTGCAGGAGTTAAGTAACTTTTTTAAGACCTGTGATGTATTTTAAATGTGTCAAAAAATTGCTTGATTCGCTTGGCATTAACACCTAAATCACCTTTGCCTGTTCTCGATGTGGAGCGAAGGTCAATGGCTGATCCCGTGGCTGTTGGGGTAATTCTAATGACAATATCGTCGACAAAGCCAAACCAAAAGCTGCGAGCTTCGGCCTCCAAATGCCCGTCATTCTGATAATAGACCAGCCATCCCATTTCGCTAGCAATTTTGTATGCTCGTTTTTGAGCTGCGGGAACTGAAAGGGAACTAATGAGGCTGTTTAGCTCAGGGTAGGCTTGCTGCTGCAGTGGAATATTCGCCGTTTGGTATTTTAGGCTATTGTCGCTTGGCTTGCGCAGGCTGGGTGCCTTGATGAATTCCGGTGGGTTGCTGAGGTCAGTGCTAATGTCGTGAATCAATGGTGCGCCTGCGCCCTGAAATAGGCTGAGGCTAAAAAAAATGGCGGCGGGCAGGGCTATTAGGGCGGCGTTGCTGAGTTTGCGTCGCGCTTCGGCGTGCTTTGCGCGCCGGGTGAACAGTGCCGATGCGCAAATGCTAATGAAGCTGAATAGGCCTGCAAGGCTAAACATCGATAGGCCGATTTGGTAGTCAAACGCCTGAAGGCGGACGCCAGCTGTGCCAATAAGGAGTAATAGTAGCGAGCAAATGGCGAGGGTTTGAGTCAATCTGGCAATAGTCATACTGCGACCTATGTTATTTTTCATAATCTTACCAAAGGGTAATAGCCATGTACTGTTTTTTTAGGCCTTGCCGTGATTTACTTGGTTATCGGTCTGTAACCTGCGGGTTCAGACTAACACGAAGTATAAAAATGAGGAATAAGGAATGGGACGTGTAAACGGCAAGGTATGCATTGTAACGGGTGCGGCAAGTGGCATGGGCAAGGCTGACGCGATTATGCTCGCCGCCGAGGGTGCAAAAGTGGTGCTGACAGACCTTAACGAGGCCGACGGCCAGGCTGTTGCCGCGCAAATTGGAGAGTCTGCCATTTTTGTAAAGCACAATGTGACGAGCGAAGAAGATTGGCAGCGGGTAGTGAGCACGGCTGTGGCGCATTTTGGCCGCTTGGATGTGCTGGTGAATAACGCTGGTATGATGACCTTGGGTAATGTTGTTGATTGTAGTCTTGAGGATTACCGGCGTGTTAATGCGGTCAACAGCGAGGGTGTTTTTCTAGGCTGTAAGACGGCAATACCGGCAATGGAAGCGTCGGGTAATGGTGGTTCCATCATTAATATGTCCTCGGTGGCGGCGATTCATGGCATGTCTTTTGTGGCGGCGTACAGCGCGAGCAAAGGCGCGGTAATGGCGTTGACCAAGTCGGTAGCGCTGTATTGCCGTGAAAAGCGCAATGGCATCCGTTGTAATTCTATTCACCCCGATGGCGTTAAAACGCCCATGGTATTTAAAGTTGCAACCGGTCAAGATTCCGCCACCAGAGAAGAGATTGAATCCCTTTCTACCGTTGAACACCCAATGTGCGAGCCGGAAGATATTGCTGCGCTGGTGCTTTATTTAGCATCGGATGAGTCGAAGTTTGTGAATGCAGCGGAAATGTTGATTGATAATGCTTCCACTGCGACACCGCCAATTGGCATGTAAGTCGGGACGCGGTATTTATGATTAATTGCATTATAAAAATAAGGAGAATGCGTGCAAAAAGTTATTTATTTAATGTGGGCTGGTGTGCCTGGGCCAGAGTTTAATCAGCGTTTATTGTCTTGGTTGGCACCTGAGCTGGCTGCTCAAGCTGGCGTTAAACGCGTTCAGTTGAATCTGGTTGATGACGCGGTGGCTGCTGCCGCCGCGTTGCGCATGGAAAATTCAGCGCAGGGGTTTGACGCAATGTGCTCGCTCTATTTGGATGATGGAGCAGAGCGGCTGGTGCTTCAGGAGTACATTCAGTCGTGTTGTGTCCAATTTAGTCGCTATCATGTCGATGAGTTTGAAGCGCTGGAGAATACAACGCAACGCGTGGGACGCGGGCAGCGGACACCGGGCTTTAGTCAGGTGGCGCTACTGCGTTGCCCTCAGAGCATGGCCTATGAAGATTGGCGAGGCTACTGGCAGGGCACGCACACCCAGATTGCCATCGACACGCAGTCGAGTTTTCGCTATGTACAAAATGTGGTAACTGAACTCGCCGGTAGTGATGTGGGCTGTTATCACGCTATTGTTGAAGAATGTTTCCCCGCTGAGGCAATGACAGACCCTGAAGTGTTTTATGCGGCGAAAGGCGACCCTGAAAAGTACCAAGCCAATTGCCAAAAAATGATTTCTAGCTGTCAAAATTTTATCGATTTTGATGAGATTGATGTAATACCGACGAGCGAGTACCAGTTTTGAATTTATTACTAATAGCTAGGCATTAACGCAGTGACAGAGATTACCGTCGATCCCTCCTGGAGGCATCTGCTAGAGCGGGAGTTTGCTCAAGACTATTACCGTGAATTAATGGCCTTTTTAGAAAAGCGAAAGGCCGCGGGAGCCAATATTTTTCCGCCGCAAGAGGCATGGTTTTCTGCTTTGGCTTCTACGCCATTGGCTGATGTTAAGGTGGTTATTCTTGGTCAAGACCCTTACCACGCAGAGGGGCAGGCCCATGGTCTGTGTTTCTCGGTGCTGCCTGACGTGAAAACGCCACCGTCACTGAGAAATATTTACAAGGAGTTGCACCGTGATCTGCATTTGCCAATACCTCACCACGGCTGCCTAAATAGCTGGGCGAGGCAGGGTGTGCTTCTGCTGAATACCGTGTTCACGGTGGAAGAGGGTAAGGCGGGGTCTCATCAGGGCCAGGGTTGGGAGCGCTTTAGTGAGGCCCTTATATCAACTCTCAACACTGAGCGCGAAGGGCTAGTGTTTATGCTCTGGGGTGCGCAGGCGCAAAAAAAAGGTGCGGACATTGATCAAGATCGTCACTTGGTTTTATGCGCAGCTCATCCATCGCCCTTGTCGGCGCATCGAGGATTTTTGGGCTGCGGTCATTTCTCGCAGGCGAATGCTTATTTGATGGCAAATGGCCAGCAGCCCATAGATTGGCAGATTCCAGCGCTGCCCGAGCCAGCGTTCCAGCTTATTCCTTAGGTAAGTCATCCATAATGGTTTCAAGGGTGTCGGCCAAAAAGCGACTAGCGGCAATTTCCATGGCGCGACCTAGTTCTGCATCAACAACCTTCTCGGCTAGCGGTCTGAGACGCCATATCAGTTCGGCAATTTTGGGCAATTCTTCCTTCGGCGGTAATTTCTGCTCGGCGTAAGGCTCCAGCACGTGTTGAGACACGAGTTTAACAAACTCATTGGCCACCTTTTGAACGTTGCCCCGCATCATGCGCAAAATATCGAGCAACTCGTCTAGTGGAATACCGGTGCCACACAGCTCCTCGGCAACTTTGAGGGTGCTCATGCTGGATATGCGCATTTTACTGCCTGAGACACTAAATAAACCGAGGTCATGGGCTGTTTTAATCGCTGACGGCGTAAGTTTGGTGCCAAACATTCTTACGAGTTCTGTCATGGGGAGTGTGATCGGGGCCTCATTTGTCCACGGCGAGTTAACTGCCGTTTCTATGCCCAGTATTTCACTTAGACCTACACCTTCTTCTAGCGCGGCCAATAATTCTCGTATTGAGGACAGCGTATAGCCGCGATCTAATAAATTGGCGATTAGCCGCAAGCGCGATAAGTGTTGGTTGTTGTATATACCCTTGCGGCCCTGCAATGCCGGCGGTGGGAGTACCCCTCGGTCTTGGTAGGCGCGGATATTACGTACCGTTGTATTGGCGGCGATAGCCAATTGTTCAACCGAATAATCGCGCTGCGCATCCGCTTCACTGTGGTCTTCAGTTTGCCCAGTCTGAGGTAAGAGTTGGGCCATGCTCGTGATGGTGTCTTCGGGAAATTTCATTGTCGCTGGGTAGCCGTCTCGATGAAGGAAGATGGGTAGTGATGAGCCCTGAAGGCGTTGATTCTCACTAAAGCTAGCATCAATTGCAATTAGTGGGGTGAGTGACATTAAAAATTTGTCTGCTCAGCCAATGTTGCCAAATTGTAATAATGGCACTGTGAATAAAATTACTTGACTCAGTTGTATTCTCAAATTAATGTTACATTACTTGATGGTCCATAGTTTTGTGTTGCATAAAAATAATCAAACTTGAGGTAGTGTTATGGGTAAGCGTTCCATTTTACGTGGATCTTGGATGGTTACGGTAGTTGCTTTGTCGCCGTTGGCAAATGCAGCAGTGCTAGAGGAAGTCATTGTGACCGCTCAGCACCGTAGTCAAAGTCTACAGGATGTTCCGGTGTCGGTCAGTGCAATAAGTGGCGATAAAATGATGGAAGCCGGCATTAACCGAATGGAAGATTTACAGGCTTACGTTCCCAATTTAACGGTCACCGAAAGTGGTATCAGTACTGATATTTATATTCGCGGTATTGGCACGGGTATGAATCAGGGCTTTGAACAGTCAGTGGGCATGTATGTTGATGGTATTTACTATGGTAGAGCGCAATTAGCACGTGCTCCCTTTTTGGATTTGGCCCGAGTTGAAGTACTGCGTGGCCCCCAGAATATTCTGCATGGTAAAAACAGTATTGCAGGTGCAGTAAACCTGGTTACCGCCGACGCGAGTGAGTATTTCGAAGGCCTACTGTCGACACTCTACGAACCAAATTTTGATGAAAAAGTGTATGACTTAATGCTGTCTGGGCCATTGACCGACACCGTTGGTGTGCGCTTTTCTGCTCGTTTGCGCGAGTATGGCGGGTTTGTCGAGGACTTGTTTCAGAAAATAGATGGCCCGCAGTATGATCAGCAAACCTTTCGCCTAAAAATTAATTGGCAGGCTACAGATGCCACAAAAGTTGCGCTGAAAGCTGAACTTGGCAGCTTTGATTCTCTGGGGCGCCAAGCCGAAATTATTAATGATGAACCCTCAACGTCAGATGTTTTCCTGTTTACCGGTAAGACAGAAGCTGAAATTTTGGATAACACCCAATTTCCGGGTGTGGTTAATGTCGATACAGATGATTCGGTCCGCAATAATTACCAGGATTATAAGTCTGCCACTAACGGTAACTACAGTAATAACGACACAACAAATTTAACTTTGAATGTGACAAATATGACCGAAAGTGGGCATGAGTTCACCTCTATAAGCGGTTATTTGCACTATGAATACAATGATCTTTGTGACTGCGATGCAACGCCGGCAGAATTGTTTAAGCTCGAATTAGGTGAAGATTATTCGCAGTTTAGCCAAGAATTGCGCTGGGTGTCGCCATCGGGCGAAGCGGTTGAATACATTGGTGGAATTTATCTGCAGCGCAATGAACTCGATTTCCGCGATAAGCTGATTCAAGATTCCGACGTGGTTGTTCAGTTGCTTAACGCGGCTGATTATCTTGAAGCGGGTGGACGGGGTGATGTTGACCCTAATCCTTTAGGCGGATCACCTGCCGAAATTCTGGGGATTGGCGATGCCGGTAATGCGGTTGAGAATATTACCGCGCCTCGGACATTTTTAAGTACATCGAATATATTTTCTGCATTCTTACAGGCCACTTTCCATTTTGGTGATGATTGGCGTATGACCTTGGGTGGTCGCGAAACGATAGAGAAAAAGACCGGTAGTCGTAAGCTCGACTTGGCGGATCTCGATGGGAATTCGCTGCCTATCGGCGAGGTAGATACCGTTTCAGGTATTACATTTTCAGCTGAGCGCCATGACCTTCGAGGTAAGCGCACGGAAAAGTCATTCTCACCTTTGTTAAATTTCCAGTGGGATTACTCTGCCGATGGTATGGCTTATTTCACTGCAACTAAAGGTGTGAAAGCGGGCGGCTTTGATGCGCGCTCCAATATGTCGCCAAGTGCCGAGCCCACTCCCCGCAACCCCGGTGCGGTAGTTGCTAATCAAAGTGTGTTAATTGGTACTTTTGAATATGAAGAAGAAGAGGCGAGTAGCTTAGAAATTGGCTTAAAAACGGGGCTATTAGACGGTGCCGCAGAACTAAACTTGGCGCTATTTTATACTCTGTATGAAGACCTACAGATCAGTATTTTTGATGGCACCTTAGGTTTTAATGTCGGCAATGCTAAAGAGGCGGTGACCAAGGGCATTGAAATGGATGGTCGTTGGCAGCTGACAGATTATTTTAGTCTTGGTGGCGCGCTGGCGGTAATGGATTTTGAGTTTACCGATTTTGAAAATGGTCAGTGTCGTCAGGATCAAGCGCCGACATCGAGTAATGGTGTGAACTGTGACTACACCGGTATGAGCAATCAATATGTTGCCGATTGGTCAGGTACATTTTTGATGGGCTATGTTAGGCCGATTAGTGAGACTTTAGGTATTGGCTTGGGCCTTGATTTTGTTTTCACTGATAAATACAACCCATCCTCAAACCTCGATCCACGAGTTGAACAAAATGGTTTTGTTAAAGTGAACGGCCGCATTGGCATTGGTGCAATTGATAAACATTGGGAGCTGGCGCTCGTGGGTAAAAACCTGACTGACGAAGTGATTATTGTTTACGCTGCCGACACGCCGTTGTCTAAAACGATTTTTGGCGCCACCAGCCATACCGGCTTTTTAGAGCCGCCTCGCTCAATCGCCATGCAATTTACTTATCGCATGTGATTCATATTGAGGGCGATGCTTATGTCTGGCACCGTCCTCATTTCATCAACTTAACAGGGGTTGGCGTTAATGTTAAAAATAAAACAATTTGTGCTACTCGCGGGTTTATTTCTTTCTGGCTTTAGTGCACAAGCCGTTGACTGGGAGTTGGCCAAAGACGCTGAGGGGGTAAAAGTATTTACTGGCGCTGTTGCTGGCTCGGAATACAAAGCCTTTCGGGGTGAGATTGTTGTTGATGCTGAGCTTAATCAGCTGATGGCGGTGTTGGACGATACCGCTAATTTTTCGAACTGGATGTACAACTGCAAGTCACCAAAATTACTGTATAAGGCGAGTTTATTAGATCGCTATCAGTACCTACAAAATGACTTCCCTTGGCCGGCGAAGGATCGAGAGATGATTTTGCGCAATGAAATTAGCCAAGATCCTGCAAGCCGAGTGACCACGGTAAAATTGAGCTCAGTTGCGCTTGAAAAACTACCCGCTCCAGCTAGGCAGGCTATGCCTAAAACGGGGTCAGCGGTTCGTATGGAGGCGGTGCAGGGCTTCTTTGAACTTAGCCCAGTAAGCGATACGCAAACCAAGGTGATATTTCAGCTGCATTTAGATCCTGGTGGTGGTTTGCCCGCAGGCTTGGTGAACGCGCTCATAGTCGATAATCCCTTTGAGACCTTGAAGGCACTGGCTAAGCAAGCCGTGAGGCCTGAATACGCCAATTTTAATCCTTTCTGATTACTCGATCCTATCTTGTTACGCGGCGTTAGCCGCGTATTTCCGCGGGCTTATTCGTGGCTTCGCGCTATTAAAATTTGTTCAGATTTTAATCAAATTAACTTGACATTGAATGATGTCGCATTTAATGTGACATCATTCAATGTTACATAATAATATGTCTAATTAAGGAGCGTTTTATGGAAAGCCAGAGCAAAACGATAGTGCAACCAGTTCGCCGTAATCTTGAGTTTCACCTACCCAAAGAGCGTATCGGTGATTGGCATGCGGGTGGTGCTCACATCACTCATTTTTTCAATGCTTTGTCGATATTTTTCCCTGACGGTGAACGCTTTTTCATCGATAGCGTTCGTCATTACCGCGACCGAATTAAAGACCCCGCTTTAAAGGAGTCAGTACGTGGCTTTATTGGTCAGGAGGCGATGCACGGGCGCGAACACGAAGAATACAATCAGGCCCTGGTAGATAAAGGCATGCCATCTGATCGCTATGGTCGTATTGTCATTCGCTTGCTGGGCTTTTTTACTCGCTTTTCGCCGAAGGTTTCTCAGCTAGCAGGAACAATAGCCTTAGAACACTTGACTGCCATTCTTGCCAATATGGTATTGAGCGATCCTCGTATTCTGCAAAATGCGGAGCCGCGGTTTGCTGCGCTATGGAAGTGGCATGCAATGGAAGAAACTGAACATAAAGCTGTTGCCTATGATGTCTATCAGCAGGTCGTCGGTGGGGGATTAATGGGCTATTTCCATCGTTGCTGGGCTTTGTTAATGGCTACATCTATATTTTGGGTGTTGGTTATTCCATTTCATATCGGTTTGGTACGCAAGGAAGGCCAGCTATGGAATGTGCGCGGCTGGATTAAAGTGACTAACTTTTTATGGGGGGCACCGGGCGTGCTACGTCGCACGATTCCGGATTGGTTAGATTATTTTAAGCCTGGCTTTCATCCCTGGGATCACAACAATGCACATTATTTAGACGGGCTGGATGCCTTGGTCGCAGAGGTAGATAACTATGGCGCGCCCACGGGTGCGGTTGCATGAGACCGCACCACGCTGAGCTGGTCGGAAATGACGCGGCGCTTGCCGCGTTCAAGGATATGCGCGCGCAATTCCAGCTAACCCCTTTGGCCAGTGTTGATCCACAAACATTAAAGACCTGGCGTCCAAAGAAGTTTTTGTGGCAGCGTCTGCTGCCACTTATGGGGCGCCAGGCAGGCCTTAAGTCTAAGCTGAGTCAGGTCGACGGGCATCGCTTGCATTATTGGGCGGGGGGATGTGCAGCAGGTCCTGTCGTAGTCCTACTTCACGGGTTTGGCTCAAGCAAAGAAAATTGGGCTTATCTCACTGCCAAGTTAAGTAAGACGTATCGTTTATTGGTGCCTGATATTCCGGGTTTTGGGCAGAGCGATTTTATTTTTGATGCAGATTATCGCCTTGCTGCTCAAGCAGATCGACTGGCGCAGTGGCTAAAGGATCTCGGTGTCGACCGCGCCCATTTTGTCGGCAGCTCGATGGGCGGTGCAATTGCCGCACAAATCGCGGCTCGGCACCCAGACTTAATGAATAAACTTTGTTTGATGAATGCTGCTGGTGTGCCTGGTAAGCACCTAACGCAACTGGAAGGCGGTCTCGCTGCAGGGGTTAATTATTTAGCGCCAAGCCAGGCCAAAGATGCATGGCAAGTGTTTGCGATTGCCCTGCATCCTCAGCGCCGTTGGCTAGGACTCGCGTTTGCTTTTCTTATGGGTTCGGCAATGAGTCATCGTAAGGTTCTCAATGACTTTTTGTTTGGGAGCTTAGTTGAATCCCTGGCGGATACATTTATACAGCTACCGTCAATTGGTGCGCCGACACTCGTGTTGTGGGGGGACTCAGACCAAGTGCTTGATGTCAGCTGCGCAGATGGTTTTTGCGAGCGCATCCCCAATGCTAAAGCCATGATTTTACCCGCTGTGGGGCATCTACCAATGCTGGAGGTGCCGAGATTGACTGCGCGCCTACTACACGATTTTTGGTGTGCGAATTAGAGAGTAAGAATGCATATGTCTGATAATAAAAAGGAAGTAAAACCTGCGGTTGAGGTAGCGATTATTGGTGCTGGTTTCGGCGGTATAGGTTTAGCTATTCGCCTGCAGCAGCAGGGCGTTCAAGATTTTGTGATCTACGAGCAGGCGGCGGATGTTGGCGGCGTTTGGCGAGACAATATTTATCCCGGCGCGGCGTGTGATGTGCCTTCACACCTGTATTCATTTTCATTTGAGGCAAATCCAGATTGGGGGCGCAGCTATGGGCCTCAAGAGGAGATTCACCGCTATTTGCAGCACTGTGCCAAAAAATACCAATTAAATAGCCGCATTCAATTTAATACGACGGTGAGTGGTCTCGCATTCTGCGAGAAGAATGGTCTATGGACGATCAATTTTGCCGATGGCACGCAGAGCACTGCGCGCGCGGTGGTCTTGGCAATTGGCGCCTTAAATATTCCTCAATACCCTAAGATTGATGGTCTAGAAAAGTTTGGCGGTAAAATTATGCACACCGCTGAATGGGATCAAGACTATTCACTAACAAATAAGCGTGTCGCGGTAATTGGTACGGGCGCGAGTGCGATTCAGGTTGTGCCAGCGATTCAGCCAGAGGTGGCGTCCTTAGCCTTATTTCAGCGCACGCCGCCGTGGGTAATGCCAAAGTTTGACCGTCGCCAAAGTACTGTTCGTCAGGCTCGACTTCGGCGTTGGCCCTTTCTGCAGAAGCTTATTCGAAACCTCCAATATTTGATCGCCGAAAGCGTGGTGCCTGCATTTATGTGGGACAGTGTCTTAACCCGGTTTGGTGAGGCGATGGGGCGGCGCTATCTTAAAAAAGTGGTCAGCGATCCCTTGTTGAGAAAACAGCTTACTCCGCAATATGCAATGGGATGTAAGCGAGTGTTGCTATCAGACAATTACTACCCAGCGTTAACCAAGAGTAATGTCAGCTTATTAAGTGCAGGGATTAGCCATATTGATAAACACGCGATTTATAGCGCCGATGGTCAGCGTATAGAGGTGGATGCGGTGGTGTTGGCCACGGGGTTTAAAGTACCTGTATCGGGGGCGCCAATGCCCGTGCGGGGCTTGGCAGGGCGCGACTTAAATAATGATTGGGCTATCGGCTCTGAGGCGTACAAGGGGATGACAGTCTCTGGCTACCCCAATTTACTTTACATCATGGGCCCGAATACGGGGCCGGGTAATACGTCAGTGATTTTTTATATCGAGTCGCAGATTCATTATATTTTGCAGTATTTAAGCGCCTTGCGAGCTTCGCCAAATGAATACATAAATGTAAAACCGGAGGTTCAGCGTACATTTAACGAGGATGTGCAGCGCCGGTTTAAAGGAACCACGTGGACCTCGGGCTGCAATAGTTGGTATTTAACGGCTGACGGCAAGAATACCACCTTGTGGCCGAGTTTTTCGTGGCTATACCGATTGCGCACGCGGCGTTTTAATAATGCAGAATATGAATTTGTTGAAGTTGGAGCGTCACGTGAAGATGACGCCGAGCTTGGCGTTGAACTGGCTGCACAAAGCTAAGGGGATGTGGTGAAAAATTTTAAAAATAAGGTTATTGCAGTTACTGGCGCAGCATCAGGTATCGGTCGTGCCTTGGTCGAGGGTTTGCTCGCCAGTGGTGCGCGGGTTGCTGCATCTGATGTCGACAATACTAATTTGCAGCGTCTTAGAGAACTTGCTACTACCGAGCTGCTGTTACTGTCTAGCGTCGACGTCAGTGATCAGGCGGCAATGCAAGCATGGGCGAATGAGGTAAAAACTCATTTTGGTGAGGTCGATGGCGTAATCAATAACGCCGGTGTGGCGCTCAGCTGCCATGCGAGTGATCAACCCCGGGAGCAAATGGAGTGGCTGTTTAATATTAATTACTGGGGCGTGATTAACGGTGTGGAAGCTTTTTTGCCGGAATTAATGCGCCGCCCAGAGGCTTGCATTGTTAATATCTCGTCGTTGTTTGGCTTGCTGTCGGTACCTTCGCAGTCGGCCTATAATGCGGCGAAATTTGCCGTGAGAGGCTACTCCGAGTCGCTGAGGCAAGATCTGCGAGAGACCTCAATAAAAGTGGTAACGGTTCACCCAGGCGGTATTCAGACCAATATTGCCAATAATGGTCGCCATTTGCATTCGATTACCGGCAATGCGGCTGATGTCGATAAAACGGCGGCACTGTTCAATAGCATTGCGGCAACGAGCCCCAGGCAGGCCGCCAAGAAAATAATGTTGGGGATGCGGAAATCAAAGCCACGGGTTTTGATCGGCAGCGACGCGTGGTTTTTAGACAAAATTCAGCGCCTGTTTCCCGCTTGGTATGACCGCTTGCTTGTGCCGATGATGACTGTCGGCACGCGCATGGCTTTAAAGCGGGTTTGAGCGTTATTCTTTACTTGGTATCGCGTAGGGCAGTTCAGCGACAGTGAGCAGCGCTGAACTGTTGGCAAAATGAATTTCGCCACTTGCCACCGCGTCTTCAGTTAACACTGCCAGTAACTCGCATTTCTGATCGCCGCTTACCATGCTCACTAAATTGCCAATACTTTGCTGAGCTTCGCCACCAAATAATTCAGTGCCCGGCGGATAATTCAGCCCGCTTGCTGGGAGTGTTGCTTTATAAAGGCGACGTTTGAGCTTGCCGCGATATTGCATGCGAGCAACGACTTCCTGTCCGGTATAGCAGCCTTTGCTAAAGCTGACGCCACCAATAACTTGGTAATTCAGCATTTGCGGAATAAACATATCTTGGCTGCTGGCGCAGACTTCGCCAATGCCCGCAGCGATATTAAGGGCCTCCCAGTAATCTGCGCCACAAATGTCGGCTGTGGGACTGAGCTGTTGCCAAATACTAATGGCGTGTTCACACAGCCCCCAGTACTCAAAACGCTCGCCGGCCTCGTCGAGTTGCACAATAATGCCCTTGTCGCAGCTGATCTGGGCCATGGCTTTACTTGGCAGTTCGTTAAAGATGGCCTGTAAATCTTGGCGCGCAGACTTGCCGCTGATACCGATGGCGACACGCTCGTCACTGGCGTTACGAATCTTGGCTTTGGAAAATACAATGTATTTGCCAAGGGTGTCACGACCGCTCTCCGCGGTGTCTGCGTGCAGGCGTAATAGTGCGGCTTCCGGTGATGCCATACCGGCAATAAAGCTGATGACCATGCGGCCTTTGATATTGCAATAGCTTCCCAGCGATGCCTGTTCGGTGCTGATGGCTCGCCAGTCGCAAGTGGTTTGCCCCTGTAAGAATTTACTGCAGTCGGGGCCTTCTATGGCGAGAAAGCCGTATTGACTTAAGGGGCTTAGCTGCAGCCCTCGCTCGCCACTAGGGCGTGGCTTGCTATCTTGATGGTCGGCTTGCCAATAGCAAGCGCTAAAATAGCTGTCAGGGTAGGTTTTGCTGATGTGCTGCCAAAATGCGTTCATAGTGTCTCAATGATAAAACGGTCGAGATTAAATACCTTACTGGGCGCACTGCTGTGTGCTGGCCGCAGATTGACGCTATAATACGCGTTTTGCGCGCGGTTAGCTCAGCGGGCAGTGACGTAGTGGAAAATAATGGTTTCGGAAAACGAGTTCAAGCGAATTTGCTGGGCCTGCCGTCGTGGCATGCTGGAATTGGATCTGGTCATGGAGCCTTTTGTACAAAAGCGCTTTCGCGATCTCGACGAGGAGGATCAGCAGCGCTTTATTAAATTGCTTGAGTGCGAAGACACCGAGCTCTTTAGCTGGTTTTTGGGTCGGCTAGAGCCTGAAGATCCTGAGCTCGCTAAAATTGTTCGTATTATCAATGCGCACGCCAAAGCCGCTGCATCTTGAGTTAAAGCCTTCACGCTGTTTGGCTGCATATTTAGCGGTTGTACACGGCTCTGTCGCGTGGGTGTTTGTTGCGATTTTGCCAGTGGGCTGGGCGGTACTTGGGCTGGTTTTTGTTGTGCTTAGTGCACAATATTATTGGCGACACTCTGTTGTGCTGACCGGGTCCGGTGCTGCGACGCAATTGCTGTTTACCGCAAACAATTGGCGAGTGAGCCGGGTTGCTGCTTTAGAAAATGAGCTTGTTGAGTGGCGCGATGCGGCGTTTTTGCCGTTTTTGCTGGTGCTTCGATTTCGAGATGGGCGCGGGCGAAACTTTAGTGTTGTCGTTGCAGCCGATCAGCTAGACCCGCAAACCTTTCGGCGCTTACGGGTCATTGCGCGTTTTGCGCGTCTACCAAAAAGCGATCGTCAGTCTGCCTTGCGGTAATTTTCTGGGACGAGGATTGTGTCCTCGGGGGTTTCTAAGGTCTCAGGGTAGTCTAGGGTGAAATGCAAGCCTCGGCTCTCTTTGCGTTCCATCGCGGAGCGAATGATTAATTCGGCGACTACCGCTAAATTACGCAGTTCTAGCAAATCGTTGCTGACTTTGTAGTTTGAGTAATATTCGTCGATCTCTTGCTGGAGCAGCGCTGCGCGGTTGAGCGCGCGCTGTAGACGCTTGTTGGTGCGCACAATACCCACGTAATCCCACATAAAACGGCGCAGCTCGTCCCAGTTGTGAGATATGACTACGTCCTCGTCTGAGTCAGTAACTTGGGACTCATCCCACGGCGGGGCAATTTGAGGTGACGGCAGGCTGGCTAGCTGAGCCTGGATGTCTTTGGCGGCAGACGTGCCGTAAACAAAGCATTCCAGCAGCGAGTTGCTGGCCAAACGATTGGCGCCGTGTAAGCCAGTAAATGAAGTCTCTCCAATCGCATAAAGGGCGGGGATGTCCGTGCGTCCGTTTTGGTCAACCATTACGCCGCCGCAGGTGTAGTGGGCTGCAGGAACCACCGGAATTGGCTCGCGGCCAATATCAATGCCTAATTCAAGACAGCGAGCTTTGATGGTAGGGAAATGTTCGAGTAAGAAGTCTGACGACTTATGACTAATATCGAGATAGACGCAGTCGCTACCGAGGCGTTTCATCTCGTGGTCAATGGCCCTTGCGACCACGTCGCGGGGAGCGAGCTCACCGCGCTCGTCGTAGCGAAACATAAAGCGTTCGCCATTGGCAGAGAGTAATTTACCGCCTTCGCCGCGAATGGCTTCGGTAATTAAAAACGATTTTGCCTTGGGGTGATAAAGGCAAGTCGGGTGAAATTGGTTGAACTCCATATTGGCGACGCGGCAGCCAGCGCGCCACGCCATGGCAATGCCGTCACCGCTGGCGCCGTCAGGGTTGCTGGTATAGAGGTAAGCCTTATTTGCGCCGCCAGTGGCTAATACAACTACTTTGGCGTGGAACAATCCGACGTGGCCGCTGTCTCTATTGAGCACATAAGCGCCGTGGCAGCGATTATTGCGCATGACTAGGTCAACAGCGACGTGGCTGGTGAAGATTTCAATATTGGGGTTTTCAACAGCGCGCTGGGTCAGTGTTTCTGATACGGCTCGGCCGGTGGCGTCCGCGGCGTGAATGATACGGCGCTGACTGTGGCCACCTTCTCGGGTAAGGTGGAAGGTATCGCTGTGTTGTTCGAAACGACTGAATTGCACGCCTTGGGATAGCAGCCACTTTATGCTGTCACTACTATTTTGAACGGTGAAGCGCACGCTGTCTTCGTGACAGAGTTGCGCGCCAGCGATGAGCGTGTCGTTGACGTGGGCATCGACAGTGTCACCGTCGTGAAGTACGGCGGCAATGCCGCCCTGGGCCCAATAAGTGGAGCCTGCGTTGAGCTCGCCTTTGCAAATGACTGCAACGCGTGCGCTGGCGGCAAGGTGTAAGGCCAGAGTGAGACCTGCAGCGCCGCTGCCTACCACCAAAACATCGTGGGAATGGTAATGGTTCATGCCCGGTATTTGCTCCTGCCACTGTGCGGCTATATTATGCCGCTCGGGATGTGAATTGGCGCAAAGTATACTGTTACACCGCCGCCTTACCAATATTTGCCTGCAGCTTGGCCGCATAAAAAGGTTTAACTGCCAAAAAGGGATACGATGACAGAACTTCTTCTGACCACTACGGTCTATTTGATACATGCTGCCGAAGGGCTGACGGTGAGCAAACATGGCCCAGCCTAAAGAAACGGATCAGCAGCTGGTCGAGCGAGTGCAAAAGGGCGATAAGCGCGCCTTTGATCTTCTTGTACTCAAATACCAGCATAAGATTTTTGGTTTAATTTCACGCTATGTGAAAGATAACGACGAAATTCAAGATGTCGCTCAGGAAGCCTTTGTAAAAGCGTATCGGGCGCTGCCAAAATTTCGTGGTGACAGCGCCTTTTATACTTGGCTGTACCGGATTGCCATTAATACGGCAAAAAATTATCTGGTCGCGCGTAACCGCCGCCCCCCGGGGGTAGATGTTGATGCGGCGGATGCGGAATATTTTGATGGCCCTTCGGCCCTCAAAGATATTGAAACACCCGAGAACCACCTGTTTGGTGAAGAGCTAAAAAAGGTAGTGCAAGATGCAATTAAAGCATTGCCTGAAGATTTACGTTCGGCCTTGAGCTTACGCGAGTTTGACGGCCTGAGTTATGAAGATATTGCATCGGTCATGGACTGCCCGGTGGGTACGGTTCGGTCGCGAATTTTTCGTGCTCGAGAGGCAGTGGACATGCGGATTAAGGCCCAGATTGGTGGCGAAGAGGTGGAAATATGAGCGATATCATTAGAGAGTCACTGTCAGCATTGATGGATGGCGAAGCCAGCGAGCTTGAGTTGCGGCGAATTCTTAGTGCGGATCAAAATGAAATTCGCCAAGATTGGGCTGAGTTGCATCGCGGCCAAGATCTTCTGAAAGGCAATGATCAGCGTTTTGCTGGCTGGGATATTTCATCGCGGGTGATGGCTGAAATTGAAAATGATCAGTACGTTGCTAATTCGACTAGCTGGAAGCAAGTGTTTTCCGGGCTAGCCATTGCGGCGAGTGTCGCCACGGTGGTGGTGGTTGGGTCGATGGGAAGCAGCATTTTTGGTGGCGCTGCGCCTAAAATTGCTGACAATAATGGGCTTGGCGGTCGGGTGTACCCCGCGCAAGCCAGCCCGGCAGTGGGTGGTGTGGCCGTTAATGCGCAAGCTCAAGGTTCTCCGGCCGGTTTGCTGCTGAATGACGACGCCGAAGCCCGCAAACGTTTTGAAGCCTATTTGCGCAAGCATACTGATCGTGCGGCCTTTAATAATGGTCAGGGAATGGTGTCTTATGCGCGAGTTGTGTCTCAGGAGTCCAAATAGCGTGAGATTGCGGTTTGCTATCGTTGCGATGAGTTTAATGTTTGGCAGTGCCTATGCACTGAGTTTAGAGCCCGACCTTGCGAGTATAGAGCCCAGTGCTGAAGCGGGTAGTGATTTGCTCAATAAGATGACCCACAGTCATCGCGAGCTTAATTACCGGGCAATAGTAAGCTATCAAGTGGGTGATCAGCTTAGTAGTTACCGAATAACCCACATCGTTCGCGATGGCAAAGAGTTTGAATCTCTTGAGTCGCTGGATGGCAGTCATCAGGACTTGGTCTACCACGGTCATGATGTTAATTGTGTGCATCCAGGTCCTCAGTTAATTCGCTTGTTTAGCGGAGATGAGGAGCAGGGGTTTTATCGGTATTACGATCTTGAAGTGAAAGGCGCGGCCCGCGTTGCTGGGCGCGAGGCGATAAACTTGATGATTCGTCCTCGAGATGTCTACCGTCTTGGCTATAAATTGTCCCTCGATAAAGAGACTGGCCTGTTGCTGCGTTCGGATATAGTCAACCAGCAAGGCAAAGTTTTAGAGCGTTTTCAGTACGTTATGCTAAATTTAAATATTTCGGCAGACGAGCCGGTAGTCGAGGACGCCAAAGAAGTTCAGCATCGCGATAATAAAGTCGGTGATGCGGCATTGCAGGTATCGCAGCGTACTTGGCAGCCAAATTGGATTCCCGCAGGCTTTACCTTGGCGCAATCAGAAAACAATGATGAAGCAGGAATGACCTATACCGATGGCTTGGCGGTTATGTCCGTTTTTGTTGAACCCTTGATCAAAGCGGCTGATGGTTCTCCGGCGATTGTTGAAGGTGGCATGCGGCGGGGCGCTTCGGTGAGTTACACGGTCGCTTTTCCTGAGCAAGGCAGTTTTGCCACGGTGGTCGGTGAAGTACCCATGTTAACAGCTAAACAGGTTGCTAAATCGCTAAACTGGGCAGCGCAGTGATTACGGAGACTGGCCGGGTTGTAGGCATCGATTCTGATGCTCTGTGGGTTGAAACCATACAGCGCAGTACCTGCAGTAGTTGCAGTGCGCAAAAGGGTTGCGGTCAGGGCTTAATGAACAAGGCCTTTGATGGGCGACGCAATCAGCTGCGAGTGATGCTGCAAAATCAGTGTGCAGACGATTTTAACTTAGATGACCAAGTCGAAATTTGTATACCTGAGCGCGCCATAGTTGGCGGTGCGATGTTAGTATATTTGCTGCCCTTGCTGACTATGTTGATTTCGATGGCAGTGGTTAGTCAATTTATTGCTGGTGATGTTGCCGCGGCGTTCGGGGCCTTGTTCGGATTTGCTGGTGGTTTAGTGGTGTTGCGGACACACTCTCAGATAAATCGCAATAATCCGGTATATCAGCCAAGCGTTTTAGCAAAAAAGCCGACGTCTGGTCCGCAACTGGTCTCCGTATTAAATTCCCCCCACTCTGTTTGAGTCTATTCATAGCTTAGACCCCCGGCTTTGCGCTACAATCGCGCCCCTGAATTTTTATCATTTTTGTTGCCCTGAGGTATAAAGCGAGCGTGTCTAGTCTCGATTTGATTCGTAATTTCTCTATTATCGCCCACATTGACCATGGTAAATCGACCTTAGCGGATCGCTTTATACAAACCTGTGGTGGATTAACCGAGCGTGAAATGTCCGCTCAGGTCCTCGATTCAATGGATATTGAACGGGAGCGGGGGATTACGATAAAAGCCCAGTCGGTAACCTTAAATTACTTGGCTGACGATGGTAAAACCTACCAGCTCAACTTCATTGACACACCTGGTCACGTCGATTTCTCGTATGAGGTTTCGCGGTCATTGGCGGCTTGTGAGGGTGCGCTGCTGGTCGTCGATGCGGCGCAGGGCGTGGAAGCCCAGTCGGTAGCGAACTGTTATACCGCGATAGAGCAGGGCCTCGAGGTCTTGCCAATTCTTAATAAAATGGATCTGCCCCAGGCCGACCCCGATAAAGTAAAACATGAAATTGAAGAAATCATTGGGGTTGATGCGTCAGAGGCTGTGCCGGTATCGGCAAAGTCGGGAATGGGCATCCACGAAGCGCTGGAGCATTTGGTGGCTAAGATACCGCCGCCCGTCGGCGATACTGAAGCCCCCCTGCAAGCACTCATCATCGACTCATGGTTTGATAATTACCAAGGTGTGGTGTCTCTTGTTAGAGTGAAAAATGGCACCCTCAAACGCGGTGATAAAATCATCAGCAAAACCCTGGGTAAGCCGCAGATTGTTGATGTAGTTGGTATATTTACACCAAAACAGACGTCTACAGGGATTCTGAAAGCCGGTGAAGTAGGATTTATTATCGCCGGTATTAAAGATATTCTCGGCGCACCGGTAGGGGATACCTTTACCCATGCCTCCACCCCCAATGTGCCTGCTTTACCGGGTTTTAAAAAGGTAAAGCCACAGGTTTATGCCGGTCTATTTACAGTGTCGACCGAGGATTACGAAGATTTTCGTGATGCCCTGAGCAAATTGACTTTAAACGACGCCTCTTTGTTTTATGAGCCCGAGAGCTCCGATGCATTGGGTTTCGGCTTCCGCTGCGGTTTCCTTGGCACCTTGCATATGGAAATCATTCAAGAGCGTCTTGAGCGGGAATATGATTTAGACCTAATTACCACTGCGCCGACCGTTATCTATGAAGTGCTAAAGAAAAATGGCCAGATCGTAATGGTCGATAATCCCTCATCTATGCCTGACCCTGGTGAGCTAGAAGAGACTCGCGAGCCCATTGCGCGAGTGAATATTCTTGTGCCTCAAGAACATTTAGGTAACGTCATTAGTTTGTGTGCCTCGAAACGCGGCGTTCAAAAAGATATGCAATTTTTAGGGCAGCAAGTGTCACTTAATTGGGAAATTCCGATGAGTGAGGTTGTACTCGACTTTTTTGACCGTTTAAAATCGGTGAGCCGTGGTTTTGCCTCATTAGATTATAGTTTTGAGCGATTCGAGGCTGCTAATCTTGTTAAATTGGATATATTGATTAACGGCGATCGCGTTGACGCGCTAGCCATGATTGTTCATCGGGATATCGCCCAAAGCCGAGGCCGCGCATTGGTTGAAAAGATGCAGGAATTGATTCCGCGGCAAATGTTCGATGTGGCGATTCAAGCGGCGATTGGCGGCCAAGTTATTGCTCGGCAAACGGTCAAGGCTTTGCGTAAAAACGTGACCGCAAAATGTTACGGTGGTGACGTGTCGCGTAAGCGCAAGCTGTTAGAAAAACAAAAAGCGGGCAAAAAGCGCATGAAGCAGGTGGGTAATGTTGAAATCCCCCAGTCAGCGTTTTTGGCTGTGCTCAATATTGATGGTTAAAGGAAACTAGCCGCATGGTAAATTTGATTCTAATCTCGGTTGCGGCGCTTTCTTTAGTCGTATGGTTAGTCCAAGAAGTAAAAGGCCGCCGCCAGATGCAGCAGGCCTTGCAGTGGTGTTCAGAAAAGCGCACCGCCAGCGATGCGGCTACTTTGCGTCAACAGGCGTTGCCCGGCTGGATCGAGTGGAGCTATCGGCTGGTTTTACTGGGCTGGTTTGTGTGGATTGCCAGTGTGGTGCTGATTAAGGACGGGGACTTTGCCTTAGCCTTAGTGGTGTTAACGATAATCGCCGGCATCATTGGTGGGCTTGACCGCTTTGTCTTTGAAAAGGCTCGTCAAGCCTATGTCAGCGCCGGCAACGTCGCGGTCTATATCACCTATTTTATTAAAAAAGACCAAGATTCACTTAAAAATGAATTTGCTGGACCCTTGCCGATTGCTGAAAACGCACGGTCATTCTTTCCGGTACTTTTAGTGGTTTTGGTGTTGCGCTCTTTTGTGATTGAACCCTTTCAAATTCCGTCTGCATCGATGGTGCCGAGTTTGGAAGTGGGGGATTACATACTGGTAAATAAATTCAACTACGGTTTGCGTTTGCCGGTGTTGGGCACCAAAATTTTTGAGGTTGGGGAACCAAAACGTGGCGACGTAATGGTGTTTTTCCCGCCAAATGATAAGCGATACTTTATTAAGCGGGTAATTGGGTTACCCGGCGATGAAATTCGCTATATCAACAAACAGCTCTATATTAATGATGAGCTAGTGCAGCAAACTGTGCTGGCCGAAGTGCCGCCGCTGCAGCCAATTACTCAAGTTATTAAAGAGCAATTGGATAATGTTGACCATTTAGTGCACCACGATAAGCGAATTTATCGTGGTGACTTTGTCACCACCGTTAAACCTGGTCATTACTTTATGATGGGTGATAATCGTGACAATAGCAGCGATAGTCGAGTGTGGGGGCAGGTGCCGGAGCAAAATATTGTCGGTCAGGCCTTTGCTATATGGATGCATTGGCAGTCCTTCAATGATTTACCCAGTTTTAGTCGCGTAGGCCGCATACGCTAATATAGGAAATAGTCATGAAAGCAAAACAGCAAGGTATGAGTATGCTCTCCGCGCTGTGCGTGTTGGGCGTGGTCTTGTTTTTTGCCACTCTGGCCGTACGCTTGGCGCCAATCTACCTGGATTATTGGACGCTCAGCCGTATTATTACGGATATAACGGAAGAATCTCGCACCAGCGATGCGACGCCGGCCTCGGTTAGAAGAGAGCTGTCGAACCGGTTCATCACTAACCGGGTAGAGTCAGTAGACTTGAAAGACATTAAAATTAGCAGCGATAAAACAGGCATTATCATCGATGCTCGATATGAGAAAAGGGTACCCATTATGTTCAATGTTGACGCCGTGGTGCACTTTGACGACGCTCAGTTTCTTGTGCCTCGGACTTGAGTTTGGCTAGTTTAGACGAAGTTTGCCAGAAAATTGGCTATCATTTTAAGGATAGCGAGTTACTGACGATGGCAATGACCCATCGCAGCTTTAGCGCGGTGAATAATGAGCGAGTCGAATTTTTAGGTGACTCGCTACTTAATATGATTATTGCTGAAGCCTTGTATCTTCGTTTTCCGGATGTCGATGAGGGTGATTTAAGTCGAATTCGCTCGCTACTTGTCAGTGGCAAGACCTTGGCTACGGTCGCCGTAGAATTTGAATTAGGTCGTTTCTTACGCCTGGGCGCTGGTGAAAAGAACAGCGGCGGGCAGCGCCGAGCCTCAACACTAGCTGATGCGGTTGAGGCACTTATTGGTGCGATTTATTTAGAATCTGGCTTTGAAGTGTGTCGCGAAAGAGTGTTAGCGTGGTTTGCACCTCGATTAGCATCTCTGAATCCCGAGGTCAGCCATAAAGACCCGAAAACGCGCTTGCAGGAATTTTTACAAGGGCGTAAGCAACCTTTGCCAGATTACCAGCTGGTTGAAACCGCTGGTGCTGATCATCAGCAGACCTTTATTGTGTCCTGCTCAATTAGCCTATTAAAATCGTCTGTTTCCGCCTCTGGAAGTAGTCGTCGTAAAGCTGAACAAGCCGCCGCCGAAAAGGTGTTGTTGGCATTAAAGGAAATAGAATGAGTTCGAGTGGAGAAGATACACAGTTGGGACCACAGCGCTGCGGCTTTGTGGCCATTATTGGTCGTCCCAATGTCGGTAAATCGACTTTGCTTAACCATATTCTTGGGCAAAAGCTCAGTATTACTTCTCGTAAGCCCCAGACCACGCGTCACCAGGTTCTTGGCATTAAGACCGAAGGTGAGGTGCAGGCGATCTATGTTGACACTCCTGGGATGCACTTAAAAGAAGAGAAGGCCCTAAATCGCTACATGAATAAAACCGCGAGTGCGGCGATTAAAGATGTTGATTTAATCCTGTTCTTGGTAGATCGCGATCGCTGGACCGACGACGACGAGATGGTGTTAAGAATTCTCGAAAATGCGCGTAGCCCCGTCGTTTTGGTTATCAATAAGGTAGATCGACTGGACGACAAAGGTCAGCTGCTGCCTTTGATAAACGAATTGCAAAGCAAATACAAATTTGCCGATGTTGTGCCTGTGTCGGCATTGCAGGGCCATAATCGCGAAGAGCTAGAAAAGGTGATCGCGCGCTTCTTGCCTGAAAACGATCATATGTATCCTGAAGATCAAATAACCAACCGCAGCGAGCGCTTTTTGGCGGCAGAGTTAGTGCGGGAAAAGATTATGCGTCAGTTAGGGGAGGAAATTCCCTACTCAATGACCGTAGAAATCGAAGAGTTTAGCGAGTCTCCGCGTTTACTCGAGATCAGTGCATTGATTCTGGTGGAGCGCGACGGCCAGAAAAAGATCATTATCGGTGAGGGTGGTAGTCGCCTTCGTCAAATCGGTACTGAGGCCCGTAAAGACATGGAGCGCGCTTTTGACAATAAAGTCATGCTGCGCCTGTGGGTTAAAGTGAAGTCTGGCTGGTCAGACGACGAGCGTGCTTTACGTAGCTTAGGCTATACCGATATTAATTTGAAGTAAGCTATGAATCGCGTAGATGGCGAAGCGTGTTTTGTTCTGCATATTCGACCATACCGCGATACTAGCGCCCTTGTTAATTTCTTTAGCCCTAATTACGGCCGTTTCACCTGCGTTGTCAAGGGTTTGCGTGGCGGTGGTAAATCGAGGCAGTCCTGGCGAGCGAATCTGCAGGCTTTTAACTTGGTGTCAGTCAGTTGGCAGGGGCGAAGTGAGCTAAAATCCCTTCTCGATGTACAGCATCAGGCAAGCTACAGCTTACAGGGCAGAGCCTTGTTTTGTGGTTTGTATGTTAATGAGCTGCTTGAGCGCCTCTTACATCAACATGATCCCCAAGCCGACATTTTTGTGTTGTATACCCAATGTTTGACGCGGCTTATTGGCGGTGTTGAACTCGAAGAAAGTCTTCGGCGTTTTGAGTTTGGCTTATTGGAAAAGCTGGGCTACGGATTAAATTTTACCCACTGCAATCGTTCTGGTCAGGCATTTAGCCCTGATAGATTTTATATTTTTCATCCCGACGAAGGCTTAATCTTGGCCGACGAAGAGGTAGCGGCGCCGCGATTTTCCGGCGAGGTCCTGTTACAGCTCGCTAGCAGGGATTTTAGTGGTGACGCGCAGTTGGCTGCAAAACGGCTCAGTAGATTAGCGCTGCATGGTTTACTTGGAAGTAAACCGCTGCGTAGTCGCGCACTGTTTATGGCCGCAGTAAAAGTGGAGTAAGTGCGTTTTAGCTTTCGAATACAACACTGAGTTCGTGTTCACCTTGCCATTGTAATAATTCGTCGATAGCGGCGATGACACTAACAACCGCATTATTAATTTCTTCGTTATTCTCAAGCGCCTTTTCAAGCTCGATAACACGCCGGTGTAAAATGGGTGTGCCAGTGTAGCAGCAAGCGCCTTTGAGGCTGTGGTTTACTTCTGTGAGACTGCTAAGATCATTGTGCTGCTGGGCAGCTATAAGCTCATTTTTACTATTGAGTAAACATTCCAAAAGCATGCCAAGCATTTCTGCCGCGAGAGCTGGCCGCCCCTTACTCAATTTTAAGCATTGCGAGATATCTACCGGCCGCGGTACTTCAATTTGGTTTGGTTCCACTAAATAGTTATGAAGAAGCTCATCGAGTTGGTTCTCGGTAACCGGCTTACTGAGGTAATCGTTAATACCTGCTTCCCGCAGTTGTAATGGATTTTCCGGCGACAGATAGGCCGAGAGCGCGATGATGGGAGTTTCTCGGTTTAGGCCATTGGCGCGAATGCGGCGGCTAGTTTCTATGCCGTCCATTTTGGGCATTTGAATGTCCATAAAAATAAGATCAAAGCGCTGCTTTGTGCACTGCTCTACAGCCTCGCTGCCGTCTTTGGCGCTGGTCGTGGTGACACCTAAATCGCTTAAGAATCGATCTAAAATATGCAGGTTTGAGGGATTGTCATCTACCGCTAAAATACTGATATTAGAATAGGAGGGCGCTTTGCTGCGCGGGGCGGCCTTTGCTCCCCGGTTGAGTGCGTCAAATAATTTAATATGCGAGATGGGCTTGCTCAGATAGTAATGCTGGTCACTCTCGTCAGGGTCATGGGTGAAGGGGCTGAGGATAATGGCTGAGCTATTTAGGCGCGTTATAAAATTCCCTGCGCGTTCATCATGGTTGTTAACACAAATAACGAGGTAATCGGCGTCGGCCTGCACATGATCAATATTATTGTAATGACGAACGACCAAACCCCAGCTATTGAAAAGCATCTTGAGCGAGTTTGCATGCAATGGACTTGGATCATATAACTCAAGAGATTTATTCTTAAGTGTGGTGAAATCGCGTAGTTTAATAGCATTGTGTGCAATCGGGAAGTTGATTGTAAACCAGAATGTAGTACCTTGCCCCAGCTCGCTTTCGATACCGATTTCACCGCCCATTTGTTCAATTAAGCCTTTGACAATGACCAGTCCTAGTCCAGTGCCACCGTATTGACGGGTTATTGACGCGTCGGCTTGAGCAAAATCTTTAAATATTTTCTTTTGCTGTTCTTTGGATAGGCCAATTCCGGTATCGCTGACTTGGATAGTAACTGCGGCATGTTGCTCGTTGTGGTCACTGCTCAGAACGTTTATTAGAATATGGCCAGCCTGTGTGAATTTAATGGCATTATTAATTAGGTTAGTCAGGATTTGCTTTAAACGTAGGGCGTCAGCTAATACGGTTTTGGGGCATCCTTGCTGGATCGTTAGAATCAATTCTAGCGATTTATCCGTGGCACCAGGGGCGAGAATTTGTAAGGTATCTTCAATAAGCTCGCGAAGATTGACTGGCGCGCTATCGAGCACCAATTTGCCCGCTTCGAGCTTTGAAAAGTCCAAAATGTCATTAATAATGGTTAACAGACTATTGGCCGAACTATTGATGGTTTCAATGGCTTCACGCTGACGAATTTCCAGCTCTGATTTCAGCAAAATATTGCTAAACCCAATGATGCCATTGAGTGGCGTGCGAATTTCGTGGCTGGTATTGGCTAAAAACTCCGATTTAATCCGGCTAGCATTGACCGCTTCACGTCTTGCGAGGTCCAGTTCGATATTTTGAACTTCAACGGTTTCTAGAGTCTCTCGTAAATCGGTATTGCTTTGTTCAATATTTCGCTGCAGTTCCTGTAGCTCGTTTTGCTGGGCATTATTGAGCAGGTTTAGTTCTTCGGCAATTTCACTGAATTCATCATTGCCCGGAATGTGCGCGTGGAAATTTTTGGGGCCGGTGGCCATCCGTCTCACGGTCTGGCGCAGAGTGTTTAAGTCTCTGGTTAACAGTTGATTGATGTAGCTACACAGCAGGATGCAAATAATAATGGAGCAGATTAAAAATACTGTGCCGATAAGTAGGGTTTGGTATTGCTGGATTTCAAGTTGCTGCCAGTTAAATTGCATCCCCACCCAGCCTAAGGGTGCCGCGTCATGTTCTGTGGGGCTAAATATGGGTTGCAGAATAAAAAGGCCGTCTTTTTCAAAGTACAGTTGCGCTGTGGCGCTGCCTTGCACTATTTGTTCGTCAGGCAAGTTTGATCTAGGGCCAGCTTGGGCGATACGCTGTAATTTAGCGTTGTAAATTCCCACGGCTCTAACGGCTTGCTCCTCAAGCGCGGCCGTGGCAATTTGTTGTAAAGACTCGCCATGATCTGATGCCAGCATATGTTCGGCAATAATCGCGAGGTGCTCAATCGAGGTCTTTGCGCGCGCGGTCATCATATTGCGCAACTCTTGAATTTGGCTGTACATAAGATAGGTACTGAGACCAAGAGATAGTGTCAGTACGGGCAGTAAGCCCATAATCAAGATTAGTTTTCGGATTCCTAAGCGCCTAGGCATTGCTTGGTGGAGCCTTCTGGGGTTGGAGTGGTATTATCATGACCGAAAAATACGACCGCTGCTATTATTGTGCAGAGAAACCAACGCTGCAATGACGTAATCGGCAATGTGTACTTTAGCTGGCTTGCTAACGCAGACGTCAGCGGTGTTTAGAGGTTTGAATTCCCATATGAAAGCGTTTCCAACGATTGATCAGTATATAGGTAACACGCCCTTAGTACGGTTACAGCGTTTGCCGGGCAATACGAGCAATACGATTTTGGTTAAGCTCGAAGGTAATAACCCGGCTGGTTCAGTTAAAGATCGTCCCGCGCTGAGTATGATTGAACATGCCGAACAGCGTGGAGATATTGTACCCGGTGATACACTAATCGAGGCCACCAGCGGCAATACTGGCATCGCGCTGGCCATGGCAGCGGCAATAAAGGGCTATAAGATGATTCTTATCATGCCCAGCCATATGAGCGTAGAGCGTAAACTGGCAATGGCGGCCTATGGCGCCAAGCTCGTTGAGGTATCCCAAACCTCGGGGATGGAAGGGGCCAGGGATTTGGCGCTGGAGATGCAAGCGGCAGGTAAGGGCAAGGTCTTGGACCAGTTCTCTAATATTGATAACCCCAAAGCTCATTACGACAGTACTGGCCCGGAAATCTGGCAGCAAACAGACGGCCGCATTACCCACTTTGTCAGCTCCATGGGCACTACGGGCACCATAATGGGTGTATCTCGCTATTTAAAGGAGAAAAATCCCAGTATTGAAGTCATAGGTTTACAGCCAGATGGCAGTTCAAGTATTCCGGGTATTCGGCGTTGGCCCGAGGCATATTTGCCTAGTATCTATGACTCTGCGCGAGTTGATCGGGTTATTGATATGGACCAAGTGACGGCGGAGAACACAATGCGCGCGCTCGCGGCGCAAGAGGGTATTTTTTGCGGTGTGTCCTCGGGAGGGGCAGTGGCTGGCGCCTTGAGAATCAGTGAAAATCTTGAAAATGCGATTATCGTAGCAATTGTATGTGACCGAGGTGATCGGTATTTGTCAACGGGTGTGTTCGATGCCGCCTTGGCCAACTAGAGACACGGCAGTGTTCGAACTGCGTAGGGTGGGAATCCATGGTTAAAGTAAGGGAAGATTTTCCACTCCTCGACGATGGCCGAGTGGATGTAGTGAGCTGGATTGCTCGGCTGCCGATGGATAGCCAAGTTGTTGATAGCGCTGAATTACAGCGGGCACTTGCGGTTGCAGAGGCGTGTGCGGCATTGCCGGCGCCTGAGCAGGCGCCAAAGGCCGAAGGGCTAAGTAGCTTTTTTACAGCGCTAGAAATGGTCGAAATTCTCGCTGATTTACACTTGGATCAAGATAGTTTGATTGCGGCAACCCTATTCAGGGCTGTGCGTGAAAGCCGCCTAAGTATGTCGGCATTGGAGCGAGATTTTGGTCGCTCCGTCGCAAAATTGGTAGATGGTGTCTTGGGCATGGCGGCGATTTCGCGGGTCAACGCTGAATTAGACGCCCCGGTGCTCGGTCAGTCCGAGGCGCAAAGTGAAACCATCCGCAAAATGCTGGTAGCACTGGTTGACGATGTCCGCGTAGCGCTTATTAAGCTTGCCGAGCGCACCTCGGCAATAAGAGCGGTAAAAAACAAACCAGAAAAGCGCTACCGAGTTGCCAGAGAAGTGGCCGATATCTATGCACCGCTAGCGCATCGCCTTGGAATTGGGCACATTAAATGGGAGCTGGAAGACCTCTCGTTTCGCTATCTGCAGCCTTTGGCCTATAAAAAAATTGCCAAGCTTCTGGATGAGAAACGCTTAGACCGTCAGCATTATATTGAACATGCCATAACCATGTTGGAAGAGGCATTAGCTGCAGACAATATCGAGGCCGATATTGCTGGGCGAGCGAAACATATTTACAGTATTTGGCGAAAAATGCAGCGCAAGGGTATCGGTTTTTCCCAGGTATACGATATACGTGCTGTTCGCGTATTAGTCCCGGATACAAAGTCATGCTATGCCGCATTAGGCATAGTGCACGGCCTTTGGCGTAATATTCCCAATGAGTTTGATGACTATATTGCCAACCCCAAGGAAAATGGCTATCGCTCCTTGCACACGGCGGTTATTGGACCCGATGGCAAAGTGCTGGAAATACAAATTCGTACCCGGGGCATGCACGAGGAAGCGGAATTTGGTGTGTGTTCGCACTGGATGTATAAGGGCGCCGATAAAAGTGCAAAAAGCAGTAATAGCTATGACGAAAAAATCGCATGGCTGCGTCAGGTCCTCGACTGGCACGAGGAGAGTGGCAGCAGCAGCGATGTTGCCGAGCAATTTACCCATACCCAAGATCGTGTATACGTTTTTACCCCAGACGGCCATGTGGTCAACTTGCAAAACGGCGCGACCCCATTAGATTTTGCCTACCATATCCACACTGAGGTGGGGAATTGTTGCCGCGGCGCCAAGGTAAATGGCCGGATTGTGCCGCTCACCTACACCTTAAAGACGGGTGAACGAGTCGAAATTTTAACGGGTAAAGACAGTGAGCCCCGTCGAGATTGGCTGCAAAGTAACTTGGGCTACCTCAAAACATCGCGGGCGCGAACCAAGGTTCAGCATTGGTTTCGATTACAGGCAAAAGAAGACAATATTCTCGCCGGTCGCGCCTTGTTGGAAAAAGAATTCAAGCGCTTGGCCTTGAACAGCATTGATTACAAATACCTCGCTGATCTTATGCACTGCGCAAGTGTCGAAGATATGTATGCGTCGGTAGGTGCTGGTGAAATTAGTACGTTCCAGTTAATTAAAGCCGCCCATAATTTGGCGGGTAGGGAAGAGGACAACTCGCAATCGGCTCTTAGATTGCGGGCGCCTAGTGCCAAAAGTAGCGACGGTAGTCAGATACGTATTAGTGGGGTGGGCAACTTACTGACTAATTTTGCTCAGTGTTGCAAGCCTCTGCCCGGTGAAGCTATAGCGGGTTATATCACCGTTGGCCGAGGGGTGAGTGTGCATTTACAAGATTGTAAAAAGCTATTGCAGTTACAAAGTGTTGAGCCCCAACGCATTATCGCGGTGGACTGGGCAGATACTCAGATTGAAACCTACCCTGTGGACATTGAGCTGGAGGCCTATGACCGACAGGGTTTGCTGCGGGATATTACTTCGCAATTGGCCACCGAGAAAGTCAATGTTCTGTCCATGAGCACGGTTACCGATAAGGCTAACCACATGGCCACGATGAATATTCGCTTGGAAATTCGCGACCTTGCGACCTTGTCCGATTTATTCAATCGACTTAACGGCTTGCCTAACGTTGTGGCTGTGCGCCGAATTAGAGAGAACTGATTGTGGCTTATACTATTAGTGATTTGCAGTATTTAATGGCGAGACTGCGGAATCCGGAGACCGGCTGTCCTTGGGATTTAAAGCAAACATTCACGAGTGTCGTACCTCACACGCTTGAAGAAGTATATGAGCTAGTTGACGCTATTGAACAAGGTGATAGCGATCAAATTCGCCAAGAGCTGGGTGATGTCTTATTCCAGATTGTGTTTTACAGCCAGCTTGCGGCGGAATCTGCCCAGTTTAGTTTTGCTGAAGTGGTAGACGGCATTGTTGCTAAGCTGTTGCGACGCCACCCCCATGTGTTTCCGAGCGGAGAGTTGAATTCCGAGCGTAAAATTGATGCACCGGCCGACGAGACCATTAAGGCGCGTTGGGAAGAGATAAAGCAACAAGAGCGCGAACAAAAGTCTCAGCACAGCGCTATGGACGATGTGCCCCAGGCATTGCCGGGCCTAACACGAGCATCCAAACTACAAAAAAGAGCCGCACAGCAGGGCTTTGACTGGCAGGAATTGCAGCAAGTCATCAGTGCATTTCGAGCTGAAATAGACGAGCTGGAAGAGGCCATTGACGCGGCTAATCCTAAGCAAATTGCCGATGAGATGGGGGACGTACTGTTTTCTGCTGTGAATGTGGCACGCCACCTTAATTTGGACGCTGAGGCGGTGACTCGCGGTGCCTGTGCTAAATTCGAGCGGCGGTTTCGTTTTGTTGAACAGCGCTGTGAGGAAACGGGTGTTATCGCGGCTAAGGGCCAGCATAATTCGCAAATGGAATTGTTTTGGAATGAGGCAAAAGCGGCAGGTCTTTAGAGAAAAGACCTGCGTTGAGCTTAATGGCTCTCTTGATGTTTGTAGCGGTTAAGGTGTTTTTCAGTTAACGAGAGGTAGCGGGGGGTGGGGCCAACGTCCTCGTACAAGGGGTCGCCTTGCTCGTCAGTGGCAACTACCTTAGTGCCTTGTCGGTAGGGCATAACGCTTTCCATCTCATCAAGGGCTGCACTTAACAAATCCGTGATTAACTCCTCTATATTTCGGCGCGGGAAAAGCTCAGCCAAAGCATTTAACCGTGCGGCGTCTTTTATGGATAGGCGAACCTCATAGCAGTCAGCGGTTAGTGTGCCGCTGGCGGTTTCTTCCCAAAGAGATAACAATTCTCGTACTTTCATAATGCGGTACCTGTCATCCAGGGGCAGCAAAAAATAGCCACCCGTAAATAAATAATACCTACGAGAGGGGTATTTTTACTAGCATTATCGTTGTAAATACTATTCCTTATTGTTAGGGAACTCTTTTTTGTATAACTGTCGTTTTACACAGTCACCGCGCAAATTATCTTGATGGTTGTAGATGGATTGCCCAGTGTGGTCGGTTTTTGAATGAATTCAGGCATAAGCACGGTATTTGTCCTTCTTTACGGTTTGCTTGGTGTAAAATGAGTATTTCCCACGCTTTCTGGTCTCGTCCTTTAGTCGTAGAGGTGCCATAAGTCTTGTGTGCTGGGCGATTGCTGTGTATCGTTGTGCGCTTTTGCTGCGGCGGCCCCTACGGCGCAGGCTATAAATTGTAATTATTGGGGAGTTTCCCGCTATGCGCGTTATATTATTGGGCCCTCCTGGGGCAGGTAAAGGTACTCAGGCACAGTTCATTTCCGAGAAATTTGCGATTCCTCAGATTTCTACCGGCGACATGCTTCGCTCGGCGGTGAAAGCCGGCAGCCCCTTGGGTTTACAGGTGAAGGAAGTGATGTCTTCTGGCGGCCTAGTATCTGATGAAATTATTATTGCCTTGGTAAAAGAACGGATTACCGAAGCCGATTGTCAAAATGGCTTCCTGTTTGACGGTTTCCCTCGGACAATTCCACAAGCTGAAGCGCTGATTGCCGCTGGTGTGAGCATTGATAATGTGCTCGAAATTGCCGTAGCTGACGAAGAAATCGTGACGCGCATGAGTGGGCGACGCAGCCATGAGGGTTCTGGCCGAACCTATCATCTTATTTACAACCCTCCTAAGGTAGATGGGGTAGATGATATTACCGGCGAAAAGTTGGTGCAGCGTGAAGATGACCATGAAGATACGGTTCGTAACCGTCTCAAGGTTTACCACGAACAAACAAAGCCCTTGGTCGCTTTTTATAGCAATCTCCAGGGCAGTGATGCGCCGCAATATTCTCGCATCGAGGGTGTTGGTTCGGTAGAAGAGATCACGCGCAAGGTTTTTGCCGCACTTGCGGGTTAAAATTGCTAAGAAAGATCGAAAAAGGGCGCCTTAGGGCGCCCTTTTTTATTATCATTTAGTATGCTGAACGCCTTATTATCTTGCCGATATTTGTTAACGCAGGTGCAAACATGAAGTCAGGGATTGTTTTTATTAATCTGGGTACCCCCGCCGCGCCGACTACCTCCGCTGTTCGGCAGTTCTTGAAACAATTTCTTTCTGACCGCCGGGTTGTGGAAGTACCTCGTTTAATTTGGCTTGCTATTCTCTATGGCATAATTTTGCCATTCCGTTCCCCTCGAGTCGCTAAGGCATATCAGCAGATTTGGATGAACGATATGTCGCCGCTGAGGTATTTTTCCCAGCGCTTGGTTGATGGCGTGACAAAAAAAGTTCGGGAGCGTTACCCGAATGACGAAATTGAACTGCGTTTGGCAATGAATTACGGGCAAATATCAATTTCAGACACCGTTGATGAATTGTTGGCGGCGGGTTGCGAGCGTTTATTTTTTCTGCCGCTATTTCCTCAGTATTCCGCAACGACCACGGCGGCAGTACACGATGAAATAAATCGAATTTTTTCGCGGCGCCGAGATATCCCCCAGTGGTCCTGGCTTAGAAATTACCATCGCCAAGCGGCTTATGTTGAAGCTTTGGCACAGAGCGTCCGGCAGTATTGGTCTGAGCATGGCCGCGGTGAGCGCTTATTGATGTCTTTTCACGGCATACCTAAACGAAATGTAGAGTTGGGCGACCCTTATCAGCGCCACTGCGAAGAGACAGCTTCGGCGCTGGCAATGACGCTGGGCTTAAATAGCAACGAGTGGCAGCTAAGCTATCAATCGCGGTTAGGAAAAGCGGAGTGGTTGCAGCCCTACACAGATAAAACGGTAATCAGTTTGGCAATGTCTGGGATAAAAAAGCTGGATGTTTTATGCCCGGCGTTTGCGGTTGAGTGCTTAGAAACAATTGAAGAAATTGACGGTGAAGTTCATGAATATTTTGTCGAAAATGGCGGAGAAGAATTTCGTTACATACCGTGTTTGAATGACAGCGATGCGCATCAAAATCTTATGTTTTTACTTTGTCAGTCCTTTATTGAAGAAAAAACGCATTTATTTTCGTAAAAAAGTAAGAATTTGTACTTAATTCAACGACTTTTTTTTGCGTTGGTTATTTTATGTGCTATTTTTAGAGCAATTAAACTAGCATCGTCGACGCCAAGGAGAATACATGATGCCCGCAGCAAAAAAAGCACGTGCAAAAGCAGCCCCAGCAAAGCGTAAACCAAGAAGTAAAAATGCCGCTTTAGCGAACCCCGCAGTTGTAAAAGCTGAGGAAGGTTTGAAAAAAGTTGAGGCATTAGTTGCCAACGAGCGCAAGGCACTTGCTGAGGCTAAAACCAAAATTGAAGCGGCGCGCGCCAAGGCGAAAAAAACCGCCCGTGCAGCAGATAAAAATGCAGTTAAGCGTGCGGTTGCTGCAGCAGAGAAAGTGAATGCGAAGTTAAAAGCAGCTCGCGCTAAAGTGGCTGTGAGTAAAGCCGACCTTGCCAACACTAAAGCAGTTGCCAGAATCAAGGCATCTGAAACCGCGATAAGCCAAAAGGTAGCCGAGCGCTCAATGGCGCTTAGCAAAAAGGCTGATGCTGATCTGGCAAAAGCGGTGAAATTGTTCGAGCAGCGCTTTAAGAAGAAGCGCGCGGCGGCGAATAAAGCCAAAGTAGCCTTAATTGAGAAGAAATTACTGGCCAAGCACAAGTTGGCAGTAAAGCAGTTGAACGCTAAAATTAGTGGTGCTAAAAAAGCTGCTGCTAAAAAGGCGCCAGCTAAAAAGGTGACCGCTAAGCCTGCTGCGGCTCCTGCCGCTGCAAAGAAAGCACCAGCAAAGAAAGTGGCTGCGAAGAAAGCCGCAGTAAAAGCGCCAGCTAAAAAGGTGGCGGCTAAGAAGCCTGCGGCCAAGAAAGTAGCAGCGAAAAAGGCGCCTGCTGCAAAGAAGGCACCAGCGGCGAAGAAAGTAGCCGTTAAAAAGGCACCGGCGGCTAAGAAGCCTCGTGCCAAGCGCGCGCCAGCGAAAGCAGCTGCGGCAGCACCAGCACCAGCGGCAAGCCCGGTAGCAACTTCGACTGAGCCGACTAGCAATTAATTTCTTGTTTGCTTAGAAAAAAGGGGAGCTTTAATCAGCTCCCCTTTTTTTATGCTTTAAATTTCTTCGTTTGACGGAAAATCGCTGAGCTCATTGATGTTGCGAAAAGCGCTGGTCTGATCGCTGAAGTCGGCACGCACACAGTTCAATTGCTTGTACCATTGATTGACACTGCGCTCGCCCGAGCGTAAATACCCCGCTAAATGGGTTTTGAGCTCGGTATTGAGCAAAGCAAATAGGTACTGGCCGCGTTTGCCATCGTGGGCGTAGCAAATATCTCCTTGGTGTTTTGTTAGCTCTCTGCTTAGTCTGTCTAACAAGTCCCTTGGCGGTGTTGGGCAGTCGCAGGGCAATATGAGTGTCTGCTGGGTGCTAATGGTCTGCAAGGCGGCATAGAGGCCTGCTAGCGGTCCTTGGTAGTCCGGCAAGTCATCGCAGACGGTAGCGGCGTATTGCTGGTAGTGGTCAATGTTTCGGTTACAGCTAATTAAGACCAGGGCAACATCTTTTGGTAGGCGGTCAATAATGTGTGCAATGAGGGGCTTGGATTGCCACAGAAGTAAACCTTTGTCCTGGCCATTCATTCTCCGACCCGCGCCGCCGGCCAAGATAAGGGCTGTGACTGTATTTGTTTGAGTGGTGTTTATTTTTGCTGTCATAGTGAATGAATGTCTTGCTAATTTATGAAGTGCTTAATCTCAGTATGGTATGATTCACGCCATACTTCATTTTTGGTTTTCCCTTCATGAGCAGTTTACTCGCGATAGAGGCTTCAACAGAAGCATGCTCGGTAGCCTTATTACATCAGGGCCGAGAAATAGAAGATTTCCGTATGCTGCCCCGTGCTCACACTCAATTTATATTGCCAATGGTAGCCCAAATTCTCGCTGAAGCAGATCTGAGTTTGTCGCAAATTGGCGCTATTGGTTTTGCCGCGGGCCCCGGCTCGTTCACGGGTTTACGAGTTTGCGCAGGGGTTGTTCAAGGTCTTGCGTTTTCGCAAAATATTCCCGTTGTGGCGGTGTCTACTTTACAGGCATTGGCTCAAGATGCTGTAGTCAATCGACAAATCAGCGACGGCGATATTGTTTTGCCCGCCTTAGATGCCCGCATGGATGAAATTTATTGGGGGCAATATCAAATTGTTTCCGGTTTTGCCCAAGCGATCATCCCCGATAGTTTGCGTACCCCAGAGAGTATTCAGGCCATGCCAGAGGGCGGCCGAATTTTGGGAATAGGGAGTGGCTGGTCATACCAGTCGCGCTTTAGTCTAAACCGCACAATGGATGTGGTTGACGTCGAGGTTTATCCCAGAGCGAGCGCAGTATTACGCTTGGCAAATCGTGAATTTTCAGCGGGTCGACACACCACTGCCGAGTTAGCCCAACCCGTGTACTTACGCGACAGTGTCGCTTGGCAGAAATCCTAATATTGATTGAGGGAATACAACACAATGGATGCGTTTCAAGCGTTAATTCTGGCGGCAATTCAAGGTCTCACTGAATTTTTACCGGTGTCCAGCTCTGGGCATTTGGTGTTGCCTCAGACGCTCCTCGGCTGGGCTGATCAAGGTTTGGCGTTCGACGTTGCAGTACATGTAGGCTCGCTGCTGGCGGTACTTTGGTATTTTCGCGTTGAAGTCGCTGGAATATTAAAAGATTGGTTTGGCAGTTTTTTCGGCGGTGGTCAAAATGAGAATAGCCGCTTGGGGTGGATGGTGATTGTTGCCACTATTCCCGCCGTTGTTGCCGGGCTTATTTTTAATGATTTTATTGAGCTAAATTTGCGAACCGGTTATGTGTTGGCGACTACAACATTGGTTTTTGGTGTGATCTTGGGTCTGGTTGACCGGTACGCCAAGCACACCAAGCATATTGCCGATATTGGCTTGCGTATTGCGTTGATTGTTGGTTTTGCCCAAGCCATCGCGCTTATTCCCGGAACGTCGCGCTCGGGTATTACCATTACGGCGGCGCTGATGTTGGGCTTGAGTCGCAGTGACTCCGCCCGTTTTTCTTTTTTATTGTCGATGCCAATTATTGCGGCGGCAGGTTCCTACAAGTTATTGGAATTAATCCAGAGCAGCGCCGATGTTCCCTGGGATTTGTTGTTTATTGGTTTTGCTGTGTCGGCGGTGACCGCCTACGCCTGTATTCATGTGTTTATGCGTTGGGTTGAGCGGATGGGAATGATGCCATTTGCGATTTATCGCGTTGTTTTAGCAGGTATTTTGTTTGCGGTCTTGGCTAATTAAGTATTGAAAACACGAGGCAGGATATGAAGGTTTGTTTTATTGGCTTAGGTACTATGGGTTATCCCATGGCCGGTCATTTACAACAAAAAGGTTTTGACTTGTCGGTGTATAACCGCAGCAAAGACAAGGCGCAGCAGTGGTCTACGCAATACCAAATTGCCGCCAGTACTACGCTGGCAAAGGCCGTGGCAGAGGCTGAAATTGTCGCGGTGTGCCTAGGTGCAGACGCGGATGTTCGAGAAGTGTTAGCCGGAGAGGGCGGGGTGTTTTCTGCCATGCCTCGTGGTGGCGTAGTGATTGACCACTCGACGACCTCGGCAGCCTTGGCGAGAGAAATGGCTGCTTGCGCTCAGGAGCGCGGCATCTCTTTTATTGATGCGCCAGTATCTGGCGGTGAAGCAGGTGCAATTAACGGTCGTTTGACGGTAATGGCGGGCGGTGATGAAACGGTATTTGCGCGAATAGAACCTGTTTTGGCGGCCTATGCTACTCGTTATCAGTGTTTAGGTCCGGTTGGTTCAGGGCAGTTGGCTAAAATGGTAAATCAAATCTGTATCGCGGGTTTGGTTCAAGGGCTGGCGGAGGGCATGCACTTTGGCGCTGCGGCCGGGCTAGATATGAACGCTGTGCTTGATGTCATTGGTGCTGGCGCCGCCCAATCGTGGCAAATGGATAATCGCGCTAAAACGATGCTCGCTGGTGAGTTTGATTTTGGCTTTGCGGTAGATTGGATGCGTAAAGACCTTGGTTATGTGTTGGACGAGGCTAGGCAGCGTAAAGTAAGTCTGCCGGTTACCGCGTTGGTCGACCAGTTTTATGGTCAGGTTCAAAATTTGGATGGCGGTCAACTCGATACCTCCAGTTTATTACTCGCGTTACAGCAAGGCGCTGAGTCGCGTCGTTAAAGGTTGAAATAAATGAGCGATATACACGGTTTTAATGAAGATTTGCTGCGCTTTTTAGATGCGAGCCCCACACCATTTCACGCGGTTGAGACCATGGCCATGGCTTTGCGCGAGGCGGGGTTTGAAGCGCTGGATGAGCGTGATGAATGGCAGCTCAAACCAGGTGGTCGTTATTTTGTGGTACGTAACGGGTCGTCGTTAGTGGCGTTTTCCTGTGGCGAAAGCAATTTATTACAACGCGGCTGGCGAATGGTCGGTGCGCATACTGATAGTCCAAACCTAAAAGTTAAACCGACGCCGGAATTACATCGTCACGGCTATTTTCAGCTTGGCGTGGAAGTTTATGGCGGCGCCTTACTTAATCCTTGGTTTGATCGGGATTTAGGTTTGGCAGGGCGCGTAAATTATGAAAATAGCCAAGGCGATATGCGTAGCTGCTTGCTGAATATCGCGCGTCCTGTTGGCTTGATCCCCAGTTTGGCAATACATCTTGACCGCGAAGCAAATAATAGTCGGACAGTTAATCCGCAAAAGGATTTGCCCGTAGTGTTGTTGCAAAGCGACGAGAAACAGGACTTTCGCGCCTTGTTGGCCGAGGCGTTAGCCGCGCAAGGGGTCGCCGATGTTGCGACGGTGCTCGATTACGAATTAAGCTTTTACGATTGTCAGAATGCCGCAGTAGTGGGTTGGAATGGCGATTTTATTGCCAGTGCGCGACTGGATAATTTGCTGTCTTGTTATATTGGTATGCAGGCCTTGTTAAAGAGTGATGCCCAGTCTCATACGATATTAGTGTGCAATGATCACGAAGAAGTAGGTAGTCAATCGGCTGTAGGGGCGCAGGGGCCAATGCTGGAGTCGGTGTTGCGCCGGATTGCCGGCGACGAGGTGAGTCTGCAGCGAGCGATGGCGAATTCCATGATGATTTCCGCCGATAATGCTCACGGCATTCACCCTAATTTTAGTGACCGTCACGATGCCAATCACGGCCCCTTGTTAAATGCCGGTCCGGTTATTAAAAATAATGTCAATCAGCGCTACGCCACTAACAGCGACACCAGCTCGCTATTTCGACGCCTGTGCGCAGATGAGGGCGTGGCCGTGCAAAGCTTTGTGGTGCGTAGTGATATGGCGTGTGGCAGTACGGTAGGGCCGTTAACTGCGGCGGCACTCGGAGTTAAAACCTTGGATGTTGGCGTGCCAACCTTTGCTATGCATTCGATCCGGGAGCTGGCGGGAAGCCAAGACGCGTTTAAACTAACGAAAGTGTTAGCGGCGTTCTACGGTTTGGCGGAGCTCGGTGTCGCAAACTAATATTCTGTTTGCAACACCGATTCTGGTGTGTGGTTTAGCTGGGGTTAAACGTCGGCTTGCGCTTTTCTTTAAATGCCTTAAGTCCTTCTTTGCCCTGGCTGCTGTTCATGCATTTAGCGATGCCGCGGCTTTCCAGCTCGAGCTGGGTTTCGAGGGTGTTGGCATAGCTAGACAGCAATAAAGATTTAATTTCGCCGTGAGCGAGGCTGGGGCCGTCGGCCATTTTACGGGCTAACGTTTGGGCCTCTGTTAACAGCTCGTCGGCTTTGACGACTTTGGTCAGCATTCCCCAGTCCAGTGCTTCTTCGGCACTTAAAACGCGGTTAGTCAACATCAGCTCTTGAGCGCGACGCAGGCCGACCAAACGCGGTAAAAAGTGAGTTGAACTGCCGTCGGGGCTGGCGCCAATGCCCGTATAGGCCATGGTGAACTTGGCCGTGTCGGCGGCGAGAACCAAATCACCAGAAATCGCTAAGCTAAAGCCTGCACCGGCGGCGGTGCCGTTTACGGCAACAATCAGGGGTGCCGACATTCGGGCGAAACGAGCATTTGCAGAATGCAAATAGGCCGTAATTTCTTTCAGTAATATGCCAATATCATCGCCGGCATTTATGAAACTCATAACATCGCCACCAGCGCAGAACATTTTGCCGCTGGCCGTAATAATCACTGCGCGAATATTCTCGTCTTCATCGCAGCGCATGGCGGCGAGCATCAATTCACGGGCCATTTCTAAATTAAGGCTATTGGCGGAATCAGGTCGATTTAAAGTGATTGTAGCGACACCGTTGGCTTGTTCCCACAACAGGGTTTTATATTGATGCATAGTCATTTCTCAGCGGCTGGAATAAATAATTGCCAAGAGGGTAATGGAGCTTATCGTCTGGGTCAATTTGCTTTATTTTAGCCGACGCGTTTTACAAGGGGTGATACACAAATGCGGGTTTTAGTTTTGTCGGCCTATCACGCCGACAGTCATCGCAGTTGGTTAGACGGCTTGATGCGGCATTTACCAGAACATCGCTGGACGGTATTGAGCTTACCGCCACGCTATTTTAGCTGGCGTATTCGCGGCAATAGCTTGGCGTGGGCGATGATGAACCGCGAAATTCTTACAGCAGACTACGAGGTGGTCGTAGCGACATCAATGACCGATCTGTCAGCCCTGCGGGGGCTGGTTCCTGAACTTTGCCGCTGGCCAACATTGGTGTATTTTCATGAGAATCAGTTTGCTTATCCCCAAAGCCAGCTGCAGCGCCAAGGCGTAGAACCGCAAATACTGAATCTATATACCGCGCTAGCGGCGGATAAGGTGGTCTTTAATAGCGATTATAATCGCCAGACCATGTTGGACGGCTGCGATCAGCTACTCGCGAAATTGCCGGATTATGCGCCGCGAGAGCAAGTAGCAGCGCAACTTTCCCGTGCTAGCGTTCTGCCAGTGGGGGTTGCTGTCGGCAGTCAAACAATTGCGCTACGGCCTGCGGGTGAGCGGCTTAAAGTACTTTGGAATCACCGCTGGGAGTATGACAAAGGGCCAGACCGTCTACTGGCCTTAATCGCGGAGTGCGACAAACGCGGCTTGCCCCTGGATATTTATATTGCGGGGCAACAATTCCGGCAGCGGCCCCCGGAATTTGCGCAAATTGAAGTGCTTATTCGACGCAGCAGTAGCCTGACTCTGAATCAGTTTGGCTTTGTAAAAGACACCCAGCACTACGCAGAGTTGATCATGAGTTGCGACGTGGTGATGTCGACTGCAATTCACGACTTTCAAGGCCTAGCGGTGTTGCAAGCCGCTGCAGCGGGCTGCACGCCATTGGTTCCCGACCGGCTGTGTTATCCCCAGTGGTTTGAGCCAATGTTTCGTTATCCTCACTGCGATGATATTGCCCAAGAGGCGATAGGCGCGAGTGAAAAACTCGGCCATTTTTTGAGCTGCAAGCGTGCGGGCAGTCTGCCTGTGGCTGATGTTGCGGCGCTGACATGGCCGCAACTGGCGCCCTTGTACCGTCAGTTATTACAGTGCTTAGCCGAGGGCTGAAATACATAGTGGGGCTTACTTTGTAGCGGCAATCTGCGGTGACAGCAAGGAGGTGAGCCAGTATCATAAGCGGCTGTAAATTCGCATCATATTCAAGGTCGCTGTGGCGGCCTTATGTATCGGCAATAGGATAATATTATGGGCAAGCAGCGGGTTCTTACCGGTATCACCACCACCGGCACACCCCATTTAGGTAATTACGTGGGGGCGATTCAACCTGCTATTGCGGAAAGCCAGCGCGGTGAGTACGACGCATTTTTCTTTCTGGCCGACTATCACGCGCTTATTAAAAGCCACGAACCGGCCGTGGTTCATCAATCGAGTCGCGAAATTGCCGCAACGTGGCTGGCTCTGGGTCTCGACACCGATGCGACCACCTTTTACCGCCAGTCTGACGTTCCTGAAATTACGGAGTTAAGTTGGATCTTAACTTGTGTGTGTGCCAAGGGCTTGATGAATCGCTCCCATGCCTATAAGGCGGCGGTGCAAGACAATGAGCAAAAGGGTGATGATCCGGACTTTGGCGTAACGATGGGCTTGTTTAGCTATCCGATTTTGATGGCTGCTGACATTTTAACCTTTAATGCCAGTAAGGTGCCGGTTGGTCGCGATCAGATACAGCATCTTGAAATGGCCAGAGATATGGCCCAGCGATTTAATCATCTCTACGGCGACACCTTTGTGCTGCCAGAGGCGGTGGTTGGTGATGACGCTGCGGTACTAAGTGGCTTAGATGGCCGTAAAATGAGTAAAAGCTACGGCAATACCATCCCGCTATTTTTGCCTGAAAAGAAATTGCAAAAGCACATTAATAAAATTAAAACGAATTTGCTGGAACCTGGTGAGCCGAAAGACCCCGATACCTCGACTGTATTTGAAATTTGGCAGGCGTTTGCCAGCCCTGAGCAAACGGCAGAAATGCGTAAAAAATTCGCTGAGGGTATTGCCTGGGGACAGGCTAAAAAGGAACTGTTTGAATTAATTAATGCTCATATTGCGCCAGCCCGCGAACGTTATGACGAGCTATTGCTCGATGGCGGCCTGCTCGAAGCTGAACTGCTGAAAGGCGCAGCAAAAGCGCGGGCCCACGCCGCGCCGATGTTAGCGAAGGTGCGCAAGGCGGTTGGCTTGGCGGCGTTTTCGTAAGTAGGTCTGCGAGAGTCGCTTTATGCAGAGCACTAATGTTTGGTTTGCGTAAAGCGCAAAGAAGATACGGCCCAATAGGGCCGTATCTAAAGCCTTAGAAGTCGATGCCCAGCTCGATATAAGCTGCGCGGGGTTCACCGGTAAAGTAGCGGTAGTCACTAATGAATGAGCTGTAATCAGCTCGGTCAGCATAATCAATATCGGCAATATTGTTTATTCGCAATACCGTATAAATCTGCTCATTTAATTGCTGGCGCCAGCGCACATTGCCCAGGGTGTGCCCTTCGTAACGATGTAAATTGTCGCCATCCAAGAAGTAATCGCCCTGATACTGCACTTCAAACTCAAAAGTACTGCTGATAAATGGCTGCCAACGCAGACGGGTGCTCGCTAATTGACGGGGCGCGGTGTCCAGTTCATTGCCTTCTGGCGCCAGCGCGTCATTGCCGTACTGGTGCTTGCTATAGCTGGCCTGTAGCTGCCACTGCAGAGTCTGGCTGAGCTGCCAATTAAAATCAGCTTCAATGCCGCGGTCGAGGGTTTGACCGCCATTGACATTAAAATTATCGTTGCCTTGAATAATGACATCGTCCTTTTGCATCCAGTAAAGGGCTACCCGGTAGTTCAACGCTGGCCAAATTCCCCGAAAACCGAATTCCACACTATTCAGAGATTCTTCGTCGAGATCAGCATTGAGCTGCTGTGCCTGTAGGCGATATAACTCTGTTGCTTGGGGGGCGCGAAAGCCGTGGCTGGCGTTGGCAATAAGGTCGGTATTGGCGCTAAGGCTTTGAATAATACCGGCGTTAAAGGAGCTGTTTTTAAAATGCTCTTTGTCATCTGTTGGCCGAGCATAGCGGCACGCGCCTCCTGGGGTGGCGCAAGGATTACCATTGGCATCGGTGTTGCCACTAATCATATTATTTTGGTAATCGTAAAATTGCAGGTCGTAGCGCGCGCCAAAATTAATTTTGGTGTTTTTTGCCGCCTGCCAATCACCGCCCACAAACCACGCGGCATAGAATGCATCGACATCGTAGTCATAGTGTTGGCCGGTCGGGAAGGGGCCGACGCTCGGGAGCGCTTGGCTTTGCTCTAAATAAGCGCTAGTAAGCTCCATGTCGAAGCCATTGTAGAGGGTCACGTTTTCACTGTAGTTTTGGTAAAAAGCGGTTTGCACACCCACACTGCGTTCGCCATTTTCTTCAAGGGGCGTTCCCCGAAGAAAATGTTGTAAAAAGGCCATTTCGGTAAAGCGTGCATAGGGGGTGACGACAAATCGCGAATCTTTGTCGCCTTCACGTTCAAAGCGGCTATAAAAACGGACACTCTGACTATTGCGAAAGGCCTCAGGATTGGGGTTTTCACGCTTACGGCTGGCATCTTTGTAGGCGTCCTTACCGATCAGGTAGCCCGCTGTTTCTTGATTTAAATTACTGGCAGACAACAGGGATTGAATTGTCCATATATCACCGTGGAAATCATGACGAAAATTGAGCTTCTGTTGATCGAAGCCAGAATCGTCTTTATAGCCGCCATCGTGGTTGCCTTGAGCACTCAGGCGGTAGCCATGCTTGCCGTTAGTATCGCTGTGGCTGAATTTTACGCGGCCATAGTCATCTGGGCCGCCTTCCAGTGAAAGATGCGTCTCAGCTTCCTCTGAGGGCGCGGCGCTAATGATATTTATTACGCCGTTTAAGGCATTTGAGCCGTGAACGGCGGTACCTGGACCACGAATGACTTCTATGCGCTCGGCTTGCTCGGCATTGACGTCAAATAAGGCATTCACATTACAAAAGCCGGGTGCGCGCAGGGGAATACCATCTTCAGCAAAATAGAATGCACCGCAACTGCCTGCGCCAGTAAGTACCGCCGAGCGAATGGCGGTGAGGTGCTCTTGCCCATTGCCGCGACTGATCCATACGCCGGGAGTTTGGCTTAGAATTTCACTGATGTGAGTGTGGCCGATATTGTCGATGTCTTGTTTGTCGATAACACTGATGGCCAAACTCTGCTCTCGTATTTGCTTCTCTATACGATCTGCGGTCACGGAGACAACTTCTTGGGTCGGCTCAGTGTTGGACTCGGCGGCCACGCCAGTATTAGGTAGCAGGCAGAATGCCAGAGCAAGGGGACTTAATTGTTTTGTTATCATTGCTGAGACTGTCCTTTAATTGAATCTGCTGAACTAGTGATTGTCGCGTTTTTCATAATGAATAAATAGGCCTTCGGCGGTACTTAGTAGCTCTTCTACGCAATAGCATTTGCCTTCGATGTGAATTTGCCGTTCATCGATTTTACTAATTTGGCAGCTAAAGCGCAGGGGCTTGAAGAGTGGGGTGGGTTTGAGATAGTTAACTCGTAGGCTAGCGGTAAAGCCTGGGGTGCCATTAGCAATGCCACAATAGGCTAATACTTGGTCGTATACCCCACTGATAATGCCGCCATGCACGCAATTGGGCGGGCCCTGATGAATAAGACCAAACTCGCCCTCGGCGACCACCGTATCGTCGACGCGATAGATGTTAAGTTTGGCCGCAATCGGGTTGAAGTAACCGCTAAACGGGCTGCAGGGTAGAATTTTACGTAAATCATTACCGTAGTCTGGGTCGTAGAATTCTAATATCTTGCGATTACTGAGCTTCATCATTTTTTGATTTAGCTGCTGTAATGTCGATTCAATTTCGGCCAGTTCACTGCTGGTGCCGCCTAGGGTTTGGCTCGCTTCTATGCTTATGCTGAGCTGCTCTATGATCCCTTTTAGTTGTTGGCGCTGTGATTCGCTTGCCGGCATCGATAAATTTGCTCGTGAGTGAATTATTGAGCGCCTGAGTGTAATAGCCCTTAAGGCGATTGGAAAGCGCAGGGCCGTCGCAAAGGCTAAAATTTCGGGATTACCGCTGCAGTCATCGTCCTTGGTTACCCACTTATCATATCTAAGCAGGAAGGGGCTTATTGGGATATCCTAACAAGCTTGGATGTGATTGATATCGGTTTGGTCCTTAATGTTATTTTTAGCGAAATTGGCAATATGGTAAAAAAATGTCCGCCTACTTTATTACTACTGTTTTTCTTGGTTGCGGCAACCGAGAGTCAGGCCCATTCCTTTGGTGTTGTTTATACCTTGCCATTACCCTTCTGGCTGTATGCCTGGGGCGCCGTGGCCGCCTTGGTCACGTCCTTTTTGGTTTTGATTTTTGTTGATCGAGAGCGGCTGCTTACTCGCGAGGGGCGTGCTCGCGATATCAGCGACACGGCCCTGATCAAGCTCCTTAAGCGTTGGCAATTACTGAAATTATTGAAACTGCTTAGTCTTGGCTGTTTGCTTTTTTGCATTGCAACGGGCTTTTGGGGCGTTCGCAGTCCCTATGGCAATTTCAATATGACGTTTTTTTGGATTGTTTTTGTTTTAGGCTTTAGCTACGCAACGGTAGTCTTTGGCAATCTCTACGCAGCAATAAATCCTTGGCAATTCATGATCGATATTCTCGCTAGGATCAAACCTAGTCTGCTGCGCGGCTGCGTGCGCTATCCGAGTTTCTTGGCGTTTTGGCCCGCACTGTTTCTGTATATTGGGTTTATTTGGTTTGAGTTGTTTGCTCAAAATACGCCATTTACGCTGGCGGTGCTATTAGCGGGCTATACCGCATTAAATATTCTTGGGGTGGCCTTAATCGGCCGTCACAATTGGTTTGAGTATTGTGAGTTCTTTAGCGTTTTCTTTAGACTCCTTGCGGTCATGGCGCCCATCGACTACAAACCGAGCGATGCACACGGCGAGGGCGGGCATTTGCGTCTACGTATTCCCTTTAGCGGCGTGCTTGCTGAGCCACCGCAGCAGTTAAGTTTATTGGTTTTTGTTTTGTTCATGTTGTCCTCTACGGCCTTTGACGGCCTTCACGAAACAGTGGTGTGGAAAAAATTATTTTGGCTGGATTTTTACCACGGATTTTTACAATACTGGACCGACACTAATCCATTTGTCGCTTTTGCGGCAATGTCGCGCTTGTACAGCTATTGGCAAGGTTTGTGTTTACTGTTGTCACCATTTTTATATTTATTGGTGTTTGCTGCTTTTATTGCAATGGGCAAATTTATTACTAAATCGCCGGTGCCGGTTAAGGTCTTACTGTTTAGGTTTAGCTATTCGTTACTGCCCATTGCGCTGGTTTATCATGTTGCCCATTACTACACCTTGATTCAAACCCAGGGCATTAAAATCGTCAGTTTGGTGTCGGACCCTTTTGGTTGGGGCAGTAATTGGTTTGGCACCGCAAACTGGTTGCAGCGTGTTTTCATTCCCGATACCTCCACAACATGGCATGTCCAACTGACCTTAATTATTGTGGGGCATATTGCCAGTGTTTACGTCTCCCATGTGCTGGCATTGCGCAGCTTTGTAAGCTCGCGTAATGCGACGCTGAGTCAGTTGCCTTTGCTGCTGCTAATGCTCGTGTTTACGGTAAGTGGTTTGTGGATATTGTCCCAACCTATCGGCAGCTAGGATCTGAAAAAAGCATTAAAAAAGCCCGCAATTGCGGGCTGGATAAAGCGCTAAATTGAGTGGTTTACGGTGCGTAGCTACCGATTGGCGGAGCGGGGCGTAAGATGGCTGGCGCGGTCGCCGGAATATTCTTTAAACCATTGGCTTGAATTGCTGCACTGGCCAATTCGGTGCGCTTCCATGTTTGCAAAAACACTTCAGCTGAGTTGAATAAATGCCGAACTTGGTTGGCGGGATTAGGGCTGTCTAGGACGATTTCTTTCACAAAGTCACTGAGCATGCCGTAGTGGGCATTGCCGTCAAGATCTTCATGCCAGGTACGGCTAATATTGCCATCAGCATCAATGCTATTGGGCTGCTCAAAGCTGACGACCGAGGTATTATCGAATTCCGTCATGGTATTGAACGGTGCGCCGCTAAATAGGGTGAAGGGATACTCAATGGGGTTTGCCGGGTTGTTGCGCGGCCCGGTTTGGGCCGAGAGGCCATTGGTGTCGGTGCCGTAGCCAAAGCCAAACAGTAATGAAGGCTTGCCCGCGCTGGCGCGTTTGGTCATTGCGTTGGCGTAAATGCCCACGGTTTCGTTCATGTCTTCCCTAAAGCCCTTGCTGGAGCCGTTGCTGGGGTACAGTATGCCGCCATTCGCGATGAGGCGAGTAGCTTGATCTATGGTGGTGCCGCCAAACGTGCCGTGAGTAGACACGAATGGGTAAACGGGATTTTGTGCTTCCGCTAGCTCTAGGGCTTGGGTTTTCATCCCCATTTCCATGTGATCCCAGTCAAAGATAAAGCCCATTTCCATCATTTTACCGTAGGTGTACAAGCCCGCAGGCGTCATCCAGCGGGCATTACATTGGCGAACATCGGCGGGGTAGCAGGGCGTTGTTCCGCCAGAGCGGCCATCTTGCCCAGTTGGTATACAGGCGGGCTGCGGCAGGTAGCTTTGAGTGCTACCACCAGTGCTGCCCCAGAGATAGCCAGTAAATCCAGGTGTTTTGCCTTCTTCTGGGCAATTATAGGTCGTCCACCATTCGCCAGTGGCCAGCTCGGTTGTAGGTAAATTGCTGACTAGTTCAGTGAATTGCGCTTCATTTGGCTGGCCACTAAATAAACTGGTGAGTCCGGCGAGGTCTCCAGACGGTATGCCGCCGCTGTTTTCACGGGTGCCGAGGTTTAAGATTAAGCCGTCAAATATGCCGTTGCCGCCAAAGGCATTGTCAAATTCGTGAATGGAAATAATTTGCCGTACGCCCCAGTCGTGAACTCGCTGCATTTGTGTAACGATGGAGTTGGGCTTGCCTTCTTCCACAGTGCATTCATAACTGTTTTCCGGAAAGCCGCCGCCGTCTTCTTCATGGGGACGCTGCTGGCGGAGGGGGTTAAATTTTAGTTTACAGTCGAATAAATTAGAAATTTCTATGCCGAGGACCACGGCAATTTTGCCGTCTTCAATGACTGCGCGCGCTTCATCTGACGTGTGCACAATTTGGAAAAAGCCTTTGCCGGGACCGCCGTATTGGGCGTCGATATAATTTTCCATGGCGTACATGGTGCCAGCTTGGCGGCCGGCGTTATTCATTGAGTTGCAATCTTGGGTGAGGTCGCCAGAAACATTGCGCTGTAATTCACAGAGGGTTTCATTGTCGACCAAATCGTTGACGATAACGCGCAAGCCGCCGGCCCAAGCGCGCTCCAACCATTTCCAGTAAATCGCCTCGTGAATTAAATTGTCGCGCTTTGGCCATTCGCTAAACGTTGGCCAGCCATCAGTAGCGTGACCATTGGGGTTCATGCTGAATAGCCCGCCGACGACGTCGCGGCGGCCATCGTCACCGTGGTCTACAGCGCAATTGCCCAGTGCTTGTTCTACACCAAATTTATGGAAGGGTTTGCCCCAGTGAGCGCCGCCCAGAAATTCAGTGGCACTAATATGTACGTGAACATCGGCGTGGCCGAGTACCGTGCCGTCGGGCTGGGTGCCTTTAAACGGTTGGCCGCTGAAATTGCTCTGGGCTTCGGGGAAGGTCTCGCAATTTGCTGCCGCTTCAAAAATGAAGGCTTCGTTGGCGGGGGCGCTACCGGGTGCAACGGTTTGGACTTTACCGGTATCGTCAATCGCTAAGTTCCGATTGAGTGAGTTGGCACTAATCGTAAAAGTGTCGGCCTTGATGTTTGGGTCAACAAAACCGTGCCAATTTGCCACTTGCTCTGGGCTTGGTTCTACATGATAAGCCGGTGTTTCTGGGTAATCAGTGGTGTCGCCACTGGCCAAAACCCGCCATTCGGCACTGTCATTGGCACTGGCGCTAGGCAGATTGGTTAAGGTTGGCGCGCTGCCTGCTGCCATTAACTGCCGGCTGCTGTTATAGAACATATAGCTGCCCAGTGCGGTCGGCTTTAGGTAAAACCCTTCAGCGCTAGCACTGTCGGTAGCCGTGGCGCTGTAATTACTTCCGTCAGCGACTAAATATTTGCCGTTGCCGGCAGCCTTTACTACCCAGCAGGCGTTGCTCATTTGATAACGGCTTAACCGTGGGTCAAGTGGTGGGTCAGTTTCGTCGTTGTCTTGGTCGTTGCTGCAGCCGGGGTCAGCGTTGTCAATGAGGGTGTCTTGGTCATTGTCTAGACCGTCGCTGCATTGAGGGTTGGGCGTTGTCGGCGTGGAAGGCCGGCTGCTACTCGAGGAGCTTCCACCGCAGGCGGCAAGGGAGCTAATAATAATGGCTGCAAGCAGCGCCTTAGGTACTTGATGCATTGCAAGACTCCGGTAAAAGCTGCGATTTTCGCTAATACTCGATGTTACAGCACTGTAACAAAGAATGCGATGAAGGCGTTCGACTGCTTGATGCAGACCAATGCGTCATCGTGGAAAAAGGACGGCGAATTGTCTACTCGGCTTTTCCGCAATTGACAGTGTCCGATTGCGGCAGTTGGGGAGGGGGTTACTGATTTGTAGAAATAAAAAAACCGCCAATAGAGGCGGTTTTTTTTT